>Ga0209253_10000459_pt1 | contig 35093 bp, 34 predicted proteins | sample FrelakmetBRP12BR_FD_187145 | JGI IMG/M metagenome (GOLD analysis project Ga0209253, IMG submission 187145) | Freshwater lake sediment microbial communities from the University of Notre Dame, USA, for methane emissions studies - BRP12 BR (SPAdes)... | ecosystem: Environmental > Aquatic >... | reverse complement strand
CATGGTGGCTGGCGCGGCGCCACCGGCGGCGATGATCGAGGGCATGGAGCGGCTCGGCTTCGACCTCACCCACGTCTACGGCCTGACCGAGGTCTACGGGCCGGCCGCCGTGTGCGCCAAGCAGCCGGAGTGGAATGCGCTCGATGTGAGCGAGCGGGCGATGAAGAACGGCCGGCAGGGGGTCCGCTATCCGATGGAGGAGGCGGTGACCGTGCTCGATCCGGAAGCGCTGCAACCAGTGCCGGCGGACGGGGAGACGATCGGCGAGGTGATGTTCCGCGGCAACATCACGATGAAGGGTTACCTGAAGAACCCGGCTGCCACGGTGAAGGCCTTCGCCGGCGGCTGGTTCCGTTCCGGCGACCTGGCTGTCGTCTATCCCGACGGCTACCTGCGCATCAAGGACCGCAGCAAGGACATCATCATCTCGGGCGGCGAGAACATCAGCTCGATCGAGGTCGAGGATGTCCTGTATCGCCATCCGGCGGTGATGATCGCGGCAGTGGTCTCGGCGCCCGATCCTAAATGGGGCGAGGTACCCTGCGCCTTCATCGAAACGCGCGAAGGCGCGCGAGTCACGGCGGAGGAGCTGACGGCGCACTGCCGCGCGCATCTCGCCGGGTTCAAGGTGCCGAAGAAGTTCGTGTTCGGACCGGTGCCGAAGACGAACACCGGCAAGATCCAGAAGTTCCTTCTTCGCCAGCAAGCCAGATCGGCGAGCGCAATCGACGTCTAGTGCGCGATAACGACAGCAACCCTTCGCAAGGAGAACGCCATGAACGCCCCGCAGGCCCCGGCCCAACTGGAACCGCTGTTGCTCGAAGCGCGCTCGCCCGAGGGCATCGTCACGCTGACGCTGAACCGTCCGGCGCAGTTCAATTCGCTGTCGGAGGAGATGCTGGCGGCGCTGCAAGCGGCATTCGACCGCATCGGTGCCGACACCGCCGCACGAGTGATCGTGATCGCGGCGGCAGGCAAGGCATTCTGCGCCGGCCACGACCTGAAGCAGATGAAGTCCAACCCGCGCCAGGAGTACTACGAGAAGCTGTTCGCCGACTGCGCCAAGCTGATGCTGACGATCCAGCGCGTGCCGCAGCCGGTGATCGCGCGCATCCACGGCATTGCCACGGCGGCGGGCTGCCAACTGGTGGCGACCTGCGACCTGGCAGTGGCGGCCGAGGGTACGCGGTTCGGTGTCAACGGCATCGACGTCGGGCTGTTCTGCTCGTCTCCAAGCGTGGCGCTGGCGCGCAATGTCGGCCGCAAGCAGGCCTTCGAGATGCTGGTCACCGGGGAGTTCATCGATGCCGCCACCGCCAAGGCGCGCGGCCTCGTCAACCGGGTGGTGCCGGCCGATCAACTCGATGCCGAAGTGAAGCGACTGGCCGAGGCCATCGTCGCCAAGCCCGGGGTGGCGATCGGCATGGGCAAGGGGCTTTTCTATCGGCAGCTCGAAATGGGCGTCGATGCCGCCTATCAGCTGGCTGGCCAGACGATGGCCTGCAACATGATCAACGACGTCGCGCAGGAAGGCGTGGCGGCATTCATGGAGAAGCGAAAGCCACATTGGTCCAGCAGCCGCTGACTGGGCGGGTTGCGCCCGGGCGGGCGTCTACAGTCTGATGGCGGCGCTGCAGGCGAGCAGGATCAGCCAGGCGACCACGAATACCGGCCCGGCCCAGCCGCTGATCTTCGACACGTCCTTGGGCAGGTTGGGCGTACGGCCGCTCAGCGCGGCCAGTTCCGCCTCGACCGCACGGCGGTGCACGACCAGCAGCGCCAATGTCCGCGATGCGCGATCGACACTTCCGTGCAGCGCCAGCGCGCAGAGGATGCCGACCAGCGCCACGCCGCCCAGCAGCCAGTGATTGAGCATCACGACACCCAGGCCGCTGACGATGAACAGCATCAGAAATGCGTGGATGAAGATGGCCTGCGAGGCGATCAGCCAGTTCATGTGCTGCCCAAGGGCCAGCTGCTCCACCGTTGCAGCCTGATTCAGCCGGTCGAGTTCCCTTTCCGCGGCTGCCTGCTTCTGCGCTAGCGCATCCTCGGCGCTCAGCGGCGGCGCGGGCACGGGACGATCGGCGTCGATGCGTAGCGTTGCCCGGTCGCTGTCGGCCGAGACAACGCGAAGCTCGCTGTTTCGAGGCGTGCTCATGGAAGCGCAGTGTGCGCGGGGCACTGCCGCCCAGAAATCCGCCGATTGTCTTAGGGCGCGCAGCCGGATAAGGGTGCGCATGCATAGCGACCCGGTGCTGCATTGCCGGAATCCAACCGCCACCGTCGGTCGATCGGTCGCATCGCGGGGTAGGATCGGCGGTGCCCAGTCTGTAGCGGCCGATCTCGCGTCACCGGTTGCAGCGACTCCGGAACTTCTCTCGATGCCGCTCTTCGACCCGCAGAGCCTCAATCCCGGCGTGCAACGGCGAGAGGTGTTCGCCTGGGCGATGTACGACTTCGCCAACTCCGGCTACACGACCGTGGTGCTGACGGCCGTGTTCAACGCCTACTTCGTCAATGTGGTCGCCGGCGGTGCGCCGTGGGCGACGCTCGCCTGGACGCTGGCGCTGTCGGCCTCGTACGTGCTCGGCATGCTGGTCATGCCGGCGCTGGGCGCCTATGCCGACCTGCACGCCTGCAAGAAGCTGCTGATGGGACTGGTGACCATCGGCTGCGTCGTCGGCACGGCGGCGCTGGCGCTGGCCGGCCCGGGTGACCTGGCGCTGGCGGTGGCGGCGATCATCGTCTCGAACATCTGCTTCGCTGCCGGCGTGACGCTGAACAGCGCCTTCCTGCCGGAACTGGCGCGGCCGGAGGCGCTCGGCAAGGTGTCCGGCTGGGGCTGGAGCCTCGGCTACCTCGGCGGCTTGCTGGCGCTGGCACTCGGCCTCGGCTATGTGCTGTGGGCGCAGCCGCGGGGATTGCCGGCCACCCACTACGTGCCGGTGACCATGCTCATCACCGCGGCGCTGTTCGCGCTGGCGGTCATTCCCACCTTCACCACGTTGCGCGAGCGGGCAGTGCCCCTTGGCCGGGGGACGGTGGGCAGCGTGCTGAGGGAATCGACGCAGCGCCTGTGGCACACGCTCGCCAACATCCACGAGTTCCGCGACTTCGGCTGGCTGACCCTGTGCGGGCTGCTGTACCAGGGCGGGCTGTCGGTGGTGATCGCGCTGGCGGCGATCTACGCGCAGCAGGTGATGAACTTCGAGACCGCGCAGACGATGATGCTGATCCTCGCGGTGAACGTCACCGCGGCACTCGGCGCCTTCCTGTTCGGCTACGTGCAGGACGCGATCGGCCACAAGCGGGCGCTGGCACTGACCATCGCCGGCTGGATCCTGATGGTGCTGATCGCCGGCTTGACCTCGGGCGTCGCCTGGTTCTGGGTGGCCGCCAACATCGCCGGCGTGTGCATGGGGTCGAGCCAGTCCGCCGGACGGGCGATGGTGGGTGTGTTCGCCCCGGAACATCGCCGCGCAGAGTTCTACAGCCTGTGGAACGTCGCGCTGTGGCTGTCGGCGGTGATCGGGCCGCTGACCTACGGCCTCGTCACCTGGGTCACCGACAACAACCACCGGCTGGCCATGCTGACGACCGGCCTGTACTTCGTGGCCGGCCTGCTGGTGCTGGCGAAGGTCGACGTCGAACGCGGCCAGCGCGCCGCGCGCGCCAGTACCGACTGACGCCGCTTCGCTTTCGCTACAGGCCCAGCGCAGCGATGCCGGCCTTGGCGACCTGCGCGTCCTCGCTCGACTTCACCCCCGAAACGCCGACTGCGCCGACCACCTGTCCCTCGGCAATGATCGGCACGCCGCCCTCGAGCATGCCCTGCAGGGGTGCCGACAGGAAAGCGTTGCGGCCCTGGTTGATCATGTCTTCGTAGATCTTGGTCTCGCGACGGCCCAGCGCCGCGGCGCGCGCCTTCTCCGGGGCGATGTGGGCCGACACCGGCGGCGCGCCGTTGAGACGGGTGAACTGCAGCAGGTGCCCGCCGTCGTCGACGATGGCGATCGCCACCGCCCAGTTGTTCTTCTTCGCCTCGGCGATCGCGCCGTCCATCACGCGCGCCGTGTCCTCGATGGTCAGCATGCTTTTCTTCTGCATCGTGTTCTCCTCTCGTTCGACAGTCAGTTGCGCAGCCGGTACCACAGGCCGGCCGCCCATTCGCGCAGCGCCAGGTTGCTGACCCCCAGCGCTTCGGCGTTCGGCACCAGCTGCTGTGGCCGGAACGACGATCGTCCAATGTAGCCGGTCGGCGCAGCGATGGGATCGAGCCCGGCGATGGCGAAGGCGCGCTGGGCACGCGGCATGTGATACGCATCGGTCACCAGCAACACGCGGCTGATCGCGAGCGGGGCGAGGATCGCCGCGGTGAAGCGCGCGTTCTCAGCCGTGGTGTCGCTGCGGTCCTCGATCCAGCGCGCCTTGATGCCGAACTCGCGCTCGAGCACCACCTGCATCAGCTGTGCCTCGGGCAGCTTTGCCCGGTCCGGATTGCCGCCTGCAATCAGTACGGGCAGGCCGGTCTCGCGTGCCAGTTGCGCGCCGTAGCGAACGCGGCGCAACGTTGCGGCGTTGACGGTATCGCCGCCCCACTCCGGGGCGGCGCGCACGCGGCCACCGGCGAGGATGACGATTGCCTGTGCGCCGGCGCGCTGTGCAGCTGTCAAGGCTGGCGGCTCCAGCGTCCGGATCAGCGCATGGGCGACGAGCGACGTGCTCAACGCCAGCAGCGCCAGCAGACTCGCGACTGCAACGGCAACGCCCGCGGTGCGCCGTCGCAGGGCGAGCACGGCGCCGGCCAGCGCTGCCACGACCAGCGAGGTCGGCGGCAGCGTCAGCTGCCCGAGCACGTAGGTCGTCGTGTCGCCGGCGGTCATGCCCGCCGCCCGTCAAGCGGGCTTGACGGCGCTGCGCACCTGGTCGAGCGCGGTCGGATCCTCGATCGTGGTCAGGTCGCCCGGGTCGCGGCCCTCACACAGCGCCTGGATCGAGCGGCGCAGCAGCTTGCCCGAACGGGTCTTCGGCAGCGAGGTGACGAAATGCACCCGCGCCGGCCGCGCCACGGCGCCGAGCTGGCTGTCGACTGTCTTCATCACGTCGCCCTCGAGCGCCAGCCGGGCCTCGGGCGTTGCAATGACGTTGGCGTCCTTGACCACGGCGAAGGCCATCGCGACCTGGCCCTTGAGCTGGTCAGCGACGCCGACCACCGCGACCTCGGCGACCGCCGGGTGCGAGCTGATCGACTCCTCGATCTCGCGCGTGCCGAGGCGATGGCCGGCGACGTTGATCACGTCGTCGGTGCGGCCGAGGATGAAGAAGTAGCCGTCGGAATCCCGGATGCCCCAGTCGAAGGTCGAATAGACCATGCGGTTTGGCACGCTCTGCCAGTAGGTGCGGACAAAGCGGTCGTCGTCGCCCCACACGGTGGTCATGCAGCCCGGCGGCAGCGGGCCCTCGATGGCCACCACGCCCTTGTCGTTGGCGCCGGTAATCTCGGCGCCGGTCGCCTCATTGAACAGCTTCACGTCGTAGCCGTACACGGGCAGTCCCGGGCTGCCGAACTTCGACGGCAACGCCTCGACGCCGCGGGAGATGGCCAGGATCGGCCAGCCGGTCTCGGTCTGCCAGAAGTTGTCGACGATCGGCTTGCCCAGTCCCTCGGAGATCCAGCGCGCTGTCGGCTCGTCGAGCGGTTCGCCGGCGAGGAACAGCACCCTCAGGCTCGACAGGTCGTACTTGCTCAGGAATGCCGGGTCCTGCTTCTTCAGCACGCGGATCGCCGTCGGCGCGGAGAACATCACCGAGACCTTGTACTTCTCGACGATGCTCCACCAGATGCCGCCGTCGGGGCGGATCGGCGTGCCCTCGAACAGGATCGTCGCCATGCCGGCGATCAGCGGGCCGTAGATGATGTACGAGTGGCCGACCACCCAGCCGATGTCGCTGGTGGAGAAGTAGGTCTCGCCGGCGTTGCCGCAGAAGATGTGCTTCATCGAGGCGGCCAGCGCCACCGCATAGCCGCCGGTGTCGCGCTGCACGCCCTTGGGCTTGCCGGTGGTGCCGGAGGTGTAGAGGATGTACGAAGGCTCGGTCGACTCCATCCACTCGCACGGTACTTCGTCGTTCATGTGCGCGGCGCGCAGCTGTGTGTAGTCGACGTCGCGGCCGGCCGTCTTCTCCATCGGCGCCAGGCCGCGGTCGACCAGCAATACCTTCGATGGTGGGCTCTTTGATAGCCGGATTGCCTCGTCGAGCAGGCCCTTGTAAGGCACCACCTTGCCGGCGCGAGAGCCGGCGTCCGAGCTGACGATCACCTTCGGCTGCGCGTCGTCGATGCGCGTGGCGAGGCTCACCGAGGCGAAACCGCCGAAGACCACCGAGTGGATGGCGCCGATGCGCGCGCAGGCGAGCATCGCGAACGCCGCCTCGGGGATCATCGGCATGTAGATCAGCACGCGGTCGCCGCGGACCACGCCCAGCCCGCGCAGGATGCCCGCCATGCGGTTCACCTCGCGGTGCAGCTGGTTGAAGGTATAGGTCTTCTCGGCGTCGACCTCCGTGGAGACGTAGATCAGCGCCGGCTGATCGCCGCGCTCGGCGAGGTGCCGGTCGATGGCGTTGTGGCAGAGGTTGGTCTTGCCGCCGACGAACCAGCGCGCAAACGGCGGCCGCGAGTAGTCGAGCGTTCGCTGAAAGGGCGCGTGCCAGTCGATCAGGCGCGCCTGATCGGCCCAGAAGGCGTCACGATCGTTGATCGAGCGGGCGTGGAACTCCCTGTAGGCTGCCATGGACGACGGTCTCCTTCTTTGATAGTTCGAGTTCTTTTTGCTGTCGCACCAAGGCCATCAGCGGGCGAAGCTGGTGCACCAGCCGCGGCAGATGGGGCACGACTTCCGCTGCGCGACCTGAACGGATCAGGGTCAGCGCTAGGTTGACGTCCATCGAACCCTCGTCGGCGCGCGACTGTCCATTGCCGCCGCCGGCGTCTGCCGCGCCCAGTACGATACGCCGCGACCGGCCGGTCTGTGCCTGCTGCGCGCGCTTCTGGCTGATCTGCCGCAATTGTTCCGCGGTAAGCCGCATGTCTTCCGACAGGCTGGCCACGCCGATGCAGGTCCAGACATCGACGCCGCCGCCGGCGGCGTCGACGTTCTCCAGGATCTTGCGCAGCCGGGCCGCGAAGCGCAGCACGCCAGCCACGCCGTCGCTCTGCGTGGCAACGCAGAACTCGTAGCGGTCGGAGCGGGTGGCGAGGTCCTCCATCCGGATCGCCGCCGCGAGCGAGCGGGCGACGAGCCGCACGCGCTGCTCGATCTCCCCTTCCCAGGCTTCCGCATCCGGCATCGACAGCTCGACGCGGATGCAGACGACCGCCACGTCGGTCAGGTTGCGGCGCGAATACGAGATCAGCTTGTCGACCTGGCGGTCGAAGAACGGCAGGACCAGCAGGTCGGTGTCGGGATCGACCGTGCGCGACGACTCGAGGGCCGCGCGGCTTTCCGCCAGCGCTTCGCGGGTCGACGAGAGCTTGATCAGCACCTCGAGCCGCGAGATCAGTTCGGCCGCGTTGACGCCCTTGTTGACGAAATCAGTGGCGCCCAGGGCGGCGGCACGCTCGCACTCGGCCTGCTCGTCGGCGCCGGAGAGCACGATCAGCGGCATCTCACGGATGCGCTGGATCTTGGAGGCGCGGGCGCGGCTGATCAACTCGAATCCATCGACCTTCGGCATCGTCAGGTCGGTGATGACGACGCGGATCGACGAGTCGAGCAGCATTGCCTGCCAGGCCGCCTCGCCGTCGGCCGCCTCGCGCACGTCGAAGCGGTCGCGGATGTGTTGCGCGATCGTGGCGCGAACGATCCGCGAATCGTCGGCGATGAGAATGCGCGCTTTGGCGGACACGGGTCCTGTCTGCGATCGGGTTGGGCAGAACACGCGCGTCGAGCGGACGCGACCGCGCGGGGCCCGTCCGTTTCAACCGGCGTGATCGAGCAGGAATGCTGCCGCAAGCAGGCGCGCTTTTCTTCATCTGTTCGGCTATCTTGACGGCTGTCACACGGGATTGGGAGGGTGCTTGCGCCGCTCGAGACTGCGCACGCGGCTGATCGCCGCGATGTTCTGCGCGACAACGATGCTGTCGGGCTGGGCCGCAGCATCGCGCGCGCAGCCAGCTGTTGGCGGCGCAACGGAACTCGTGCTGAACGCCATCGGGCTGCTCGGTGTTCCGTACAGGTACGGAGGCGATCACCCGGCCTCGGGGTTTGATTGCAGCGGCCTGGTCCGGTTCGTGGCTCGCACGGTCCTCGGTGTCCAGTTGCCGCGGCAGGCGGAAGCGATCAGCCGGGCCGGCATTGAGATTGCCCAGCAGCTGCAGCCGGGCGATCTCGTCTTCTTCAATACGCTCGGCAGGCCGTTCTCTCATGTCGGCTTCTATCTGGGCGACGGTCAGTTCCTCCACGCGCCGGCGCAGCGCGGACAGGTCCGCATCGAGCGGATGGCGCAGCCGTACTGGCAGGCGCGCTTCAATGGGGCGCGGCGGCTCGAAATGCCGGCCACAGAGGGGGTAGCTGTGGATTCGACCGGCTTGGACCTTGGTGGACTGCCGAAGGCGGGGGATCTGTTCATCGCCGTCGAGCCCTGACTTGGCGGCAGCGGCCGCTCGGGCGTCAGTGAGAGACGCTTGATCTCGATCAAACAAGAATCGTTTGCACTTGAGAATCGATCTTGATAATCTCCGCCCTGTTCGTCGCTGGGACTTTCCGGCGCAGTGCGCCAGCGAACTAGAAACCACGCGGAGGGTTTGATGGCAAGGGGAAGTGCAGCAAGGAAAGCAAAGTTCGGCTTCAAGCAGTTCGTGTGGGGCGTGTTGGCGCTGGCGGCAGTGGCGAGTCTCGTCGCACCCGTCTCCGGGCAGGCGCAGCAGGGGGTGCTGAACCTTTACTCGGCGCGGCATTACCAGACCGACGAAGCGCTGTATCGGACCTTCACCGAGCAGACCGGCATCAAGATCAACCGCATTGAACTCGGCGATGAGCCGCTGCTGCAGCGGCTGAAGAGCGAGGGCGCCAACAGCCCGGCTGACGTCGTGCTGCTGGTCGACGCCGCAAGGCTGTGGCGGGCGCAGATCGACGGCCTGTTCCAGCCCATCGATTCGAAGGTCCTGAACGAGCGCATTCCCGCCAATCTGCGCGCGAACGACGGCAGCTGGTACGGGTTCTCGACGCGGGCGCGGGTGATCGTCTACGACAAGGCGAAGATCAAACCGCAGGAAGTCGATTCCTACGAGAAGCTGGCCGATCCGGTGAACAAGGGGCGCGTGTGCACGCGCTCCGGCTCGCACCCGTACATGTTGTCGTTGATCGGGGCGATGGTCGAGCGCAGCGGGGAGGCCGCCACGGAGCAGTGGGCTCGGGGCATGGTCGCCAACATGGCGCGGCCGCCGCGCGGCGGCGACACCGACCAGATCCGCGCCGTGGCCAGCGGCGAGTGCGGTGTTGCCCTGACCAACACCTACTACTGGGTGCGACTGATGCGATCGAGCGATCCGAAGGACAAGGAGGTCGTCGCCAGGGTCGGCTTCCTTTGGCCGAACCAGGCGACGTCGGGCACGCACGTGAATATCTCCGGCGGCGGCGTGGCTCGCCATTCGCCGAACCGCGCCAGCGCGATCCGCTTCCTCGAGTACCTGTCCAGCCCGCAGGCACAAGCCTATTTTGCCGACGGCAACAACGAGTGGCCGGTGCTCAAGGATGTCGAACTGAACAACCCGGCGCTTGCCTCGCTTGGAAAATACAAGGCCGAGAGCGTGCCCGTGTCGTCGATCGGCAAGGGCCAGATCGCTGCGCAGCGCATCCTCGATCGGGTCGGCTATCGCTGAGACCGACGCGCGCCCCGCCCCGATACGCGTTCTGGGATGATGCGTTCCGGCAACCGGGGCGCAAATGAACAAGCTTGATGTTCTGATCATCGGCGCGGGCCACAACGGACTCGTCTGCGCCGCCTATCTCGCCGCGGCAGGGTTGAAGGTCCGCGTGCTGGAGCGCCGCGGCCTGGTCGGCGGCGCGGCGGTTACCGAGGAGTTCGTTCCCGGCTTTCGCAACTCGACCGCCAGCTACACGGTCAGCCTGCTCAACCCGAAAGTGATCCGCGACCTGCGGCTCGTCGAGCGAGGCTTGCGGATCGTCGAGCGGCCTTTTTCGAATTTCGTGCCGCTTCCTGACGACAGGTTCCTTAAGTTCGGCGGCGAACTGGCAGCGACGCAGGCGGAGGTCGCGAAGTTCTCTGCAAAGGATGCGCAAAGCTTGCCCGTCTACTACGCGCAGCTCGATCGCGTCGCCGAGCAGCTGAAGCAGTGGGTGCTGCAAGCGCCGCCGAATCTCGGCGGACCGTTCATCGTGCAGGGCTGGCGCGACCTGATTTCGGCCGCCCGGCTACTCTGGCACTACGGCCGGCTGCCACGCGACGGCCAGCGCGATCTGGTCGACTTCTTCACCAAGAGCGCCGGCCACTGGCTCGGTTCGACCTTCGAATCGGAGCCGCTGCGCGCCGTGCTCGGCTGGGACTCGGTGGTCGGCAACTATGCAAGCCCGTACGCCGCCGGCTCGGCGTACGTTCTGCTGCACCACTGCTTCGGCGAAGTCAACGGCAAGCCGGGCAAGTGGGGTCACGCGATCGGCGGCATGGGGCGGATCACCGAACTGATGGCCGACGAGGCGCGCGCACGCGGCGTGCGCATCGATGTCGATGCCGAGGTGGCACAGGTTCTGGTGGAGGGCGGGCGTGCCGTCGGCGTGCGGCTGGCGAGCGGCGAGGAGATCGGCGCCCGGGCAGTGGCTGCCAACGTCAATCCGAAGCTGCTTTACAGGCGGCTGATCGAACGAGACGCGTTGCCGGCGGAGTTCGCGATGGCGATCGACCGCTACCGCTGCGGCTCCGGTTCGTTCCGCATCAATGTCGCCCTCGCCGACCTGCCGGACTTCAGCTGCCTGCCCGGCACACAGACGCAGCCGCACCATAGCAGCGGCATCGTGTTCGCACCGTCGCTCGCATACATGGACTGCGCCTGGCGCGATGCCGAGGCGCAGGGATTCGCTGCTGCGCCAATCGTCGAGATGCTGATTCCCAGCATCGTCGACGACACGCTTGCGCCGAAAGGTGCGCACGTGGCCAGCCTGTTCTGCCAGCAGTTCCGGCCGGAGGCCGACTGGGACAGGCTCAAGCCGCGGGCCGTTGAGGCGATCTTCGATGTCGTGCAGGCGTACTGCCCGAACTTTCGCCGGTCGCTGCTCGGCTACCGCGCGCTGTCGCCACTGGACCTGGAACGCGACTTTGGCCTTGTCGGCGGCGACATCTTTCATGGCCAGTTGTCGCTCGACCAATTGTTCTCGATGCGACCGGTATTCGGCTACGCGCGCTATCGCGGGCCGATTGGCGGCCTTTACCACTGCGGCTCGGGTGCGCATCCGGGCGGCGGCGTCACCGGCGCGCCGGGACACAATGCCGCCATCGAGATTTCGCGCGACCTCTGCTGAGGGTAAACGCGGCTCGGTGCGGAGGCTTCGCGCCCATAGAATTGCGCGCTTTGTGACCCTGCAAGGACGGCTCGCGGCGCATGTTCGATTTCTCAGCCGAGGCCGGCTTCATCGGCCTGTTCATCGCCAGTTTCATATCGGCCACCGTGCTGCCCGGCGGCTCGGAGGTGGTGCTGATCGCGGTGATCCACAAGCACCCCGAGATGCTGCTGCACGCCGTGGCCGTGGCGACCATCGGCAATACGCTTGGCGGAATGACCTCCTACCTCCTGGGACGGATGATTCCCAACCGCGCTGACAGCCGCGCCGTGATCTGGCTGCACCGGTATGGCTACTGGGCGCTGCTCTTTTCGTGGATTCCGCTGTTTGGTGATGCGCTGTGCGTCGGCGCCGGCTGGCTGCGCTTCAATCCGTACCTGTCGCTGCTGCTGTTCGCGGCCGGCAAGCTCTTTCGCTACCTGCTGGTTGCCGGCGGCTGGGCTTGGATCGAGGCGGTGATCCTGCCGATGTTCTTCTCGTAGAGTGCAGGCTCCAGAGCCGGCCGCACCGGCGGGCTCCTTGGTCCCGGTTCGTATAATCGGCGCACTTCTGCGGAGACACCTGCGTCATGAAGATCCTTGTTTCAGTCAAGCGCGTCGTCGACTACAACGTCAAGGTCCGTGTGAAGTCCGACGGCAGCGGTGTCGACATTGCCAACGTCAAGATGTCGATGAATCCGTTCGACGAGATCGCCGTCGAGGCGGCGGTGCGGCTGAAGGAAGCAGGCAAGGCCACCGAGATCGTCGCGGTGTCCTGCGGCGTGGCGCAATGCCAGGAAACGCTGCGCACCGCCATGGCCATCGGCGCCGACCGCGCGATCCTGGTCGAGACCGATGCCGAGGTGCAGCCGCTGGCGGTGGCGAAGATCCTGAAGGCGCTGATCGACAGGGAAAAGCCGCAGCTGGTGCTGCTGGGCAAGCAGGCGATCGACGACGACGCCAACCAGACCGCGCAGATGCTCGCCGCTCTCGCCGGCCTGCCGCAGGCGACGTTCGCCTCGAAGATGACAGTCGATGGTGCTGCTGCGAAGGTCACCCGCGAGGTCGATGGTGGCCTGGAAACCATCTCGGTCAACCTGCCGGCGGTCGTGTCGGTGGACCTGCGGATGAATGAGCCGCGCTATGTGACGCTGCCGAACATCATGAAGGCAAAGAAGAAGCCGCTCGAGAACGTCAAGCCGGCCGACCTCGGCGTCGATCCCACGCCGCGGATCAAGACCCTGAAGGTCGCCGAGCCGCCGTCGAGGAAGAGCGGCATCAAGGTGCCCGACGTGGCGACACTGGTGGCCAAACTGAAGAGCGAAGCCAAGGCGATCTGAGCATTCGCACGAACGGTCGGATCGTCCCCGCGCCGGCGGGGACCCAAGTTTCTGGAGAATCTGCATGCCCGCACTTGTCATTGCCGAGCACGACAACCGTCACCTCAGGGCGCCGACCCTGAACACCGTCACCGCGGCGGCGAAGGCCGGCGGCGAAGTCCATGTGCTGGTTGCCGGAAGCGACTGCAGGGCCGTGGCCGAGCAGGCGGCGAAGGTCAGCGGCGTCTCGAAGGTCCTGCACGCCGATGCGCCGCAACTGGCTGATGAACTCGCCGAGAACGTCGCGGCGCAGGCACTGGCGGTGGCGAAGAACTACACGCACGTGTTCGCGCCGGCGACGGCGTTCGGCAAGAACGTGCTGCCGCGCCTGGCGGCGCTGCTTGACTGCGCGCAGGTTTCCGACATCAGTTCCGTCGAGTCGCCCGACACGTTCACACGGCCGATATATGCCGGCAACGCGATCGCAACCGTGCAAGCGACCGATCCGATCAAGGTCGTCAGCGCGCGGCCGACCAACTTCGAGCCGGCGGGCGAGGGTGGAACGGCAGTGATCGAATCGCTGGCACCGGTGGCCGATTCCGGGCTGTCGAAGTTCGTGGGCCGCGAGATTGCCAAGAGCGATCGGCCCGAACTGCAGGGCGCAAAAGTCGTCGTCTCCGGCGGCCGCGGCATGGGCTCGGCCGAGAACTTCAAGCTGCTGGACCCGCTGGCCGACAAGCTCGGCGCGGCGCTCGGCGCCTCGCGCGCTGCGGTCGACGCCGGCTTCGCGCCGAACGACTGGCAGGTGGGGCAGACGGGCAAGGTGGTGGCGCCGCAGCTCTATATCGCCGTCGGCATCTCCGGCGCGATCCAGCACCTGGCTGGCATGAAGGACAGCAAGGTGATCGTGGCGATCAACAAGGACCCCGACGCGCCGATCTTCTCGGTGGCCGACTACGGCCTGGTGGCTGACTTGTTCGAAGCGGTACCGCAGCTCGTCAAAGAACTGGGCTGAGATTTCGCTGTTGCTCGGGGCGCAGCGCCACGGCGACGACCGTGGGCCTGTGCCCCGAATCACATCCAAAGGAACCCAAATGAGCTACTCCGCGCCCGTGAAGGACATGCTGTTCGTGATGCGCGAGCTGGCAGGTCTCGCCGACATCCAGCAGCTGCCCGGCTGCGAGGACGCGACCGACGAAACGGTGGCGGCGGTTCTGGAGGAAAACGCGCGCTTCATGAGCGAAGTCGTGGCGCCGCTGAACTGGACCGGCGACATCAAGCCTTCGTCATGGAGCGATGGCAAGGTCACGACGACGCCGGGCTTCAAGGAAGCGTTTCGCCAGTTCGTCGAGGCCGGCTGGCAGGGGCTGCAGCACCCGCAGGAGTACGGCGGGCAGGGGTTGCCCAAGCTCGTTGCCACCGCCTGCAACGAGATGCTGCAGGCGGCCAGCCTGTCGTTCGCTCTTTGCCCGTTGCTGACCGACGGCGCGATCGAGGCGCTGCTGACGGCGGGCAGCGACGAGCTGCGCGAACGGTACGTGCCGCGCCTGATTGACGGCACCTGGACCGGCACGATGAACCTCACCGAGGCGCAGGCAGGCTCGGACCTGGCGCTGGTGCGCACGCGCGCCGCGAGGGAGGCGGACGGTACCTATCGCATCTCGGGCCAGAAGATCTTCATCACCTACGGCGACCACGACCTCGCCGAGAACATCGTCCACCTGGTGCTGGCACGCACGCCCGATGCGCCGGAGGGCGTCAAGGGCATGTCGCTGTTCGTCGTGCCGAAGCGGCTGGTCAACGCCGACGGCACGCTCGGCAAGCGCAACGATGTCTACTGCGCGTCGATCGAGCACAAGCTCGGCATCAAGGCGAGCCCGACGGCGGTGCTGCTGTTCGGCGACAGCAAGGGCGAGGTCGGCCCGGGCGCGATCGGCTATCTGGTCGGCGAGGAGAACCGCGGGCTGGAGTACATGTTCATCATGATGAACGCCGCCCGGTTCGGCGTCGGCATGCAGGGGGTGGCGATCGCCGATCGCGCCTACCAGAAGGCGGTGGCCTACGCCCGCGATCGCGTGCAGAGCCGCGCCGTCGAGGGCTCGGCCGGGCCGGTGCCGATCATCGAGCATCCGGACGTGCGCCGCATGCTGATGTTCATGCGCTCGCATACCGAGGCGGCGCGCGCCGTGGCCTACGTGGCCGCCGGCTGGGCCGACGTTGCGCACCATCACCCGGATGCGGATCAGCGCAAGCAGGCCAAGGCGGTCTACGAGTACTTGGTGCCGATCGTCAAGGGCTGGTCGACGGAGATGTCGATCGACGTGGCCTCCAACGGCGTCCAGGTGCATGGCGGCATGGGCTTCATCGAGGAGACCGGCGCGGCGCAGTTCTATCGAGACGCGCGCATCCTGACCATCTACGAGGGGACGACGGCGATCCAGGCCAACGACCTGGTGGGCCGCAAGACGGCACGCGACAGCGGTGCCGTCGCCCGTGCGCTGATCGTGCGGATGAAGAAGACCGCCGCCGAGCTGTCCGGCAGTGCCAACGCCGATCTCGCGGCCATCGGGCGGCGCCTCGCTGTCGCCGCCAATGCATACGCAGAAGTCGTCGACTACGTGGTTTTGCAGATGAAGGGCGACATCCGCAGCGTGTTTGCCGGCTCGGTTCCATATCTGAAACTGGCCGGCATCGTGCACGGCGGCTGGCAGCTGGCGCGCTCTGCCGCTGCCTCCGCGCGTTCCCTAGAACAGGGCAGCGACGACCGCGCCTTCCACAGCGCGAAGATCACGACGGCGCGCTTCTTCGCTGACCATGTCCTCAGCGCGGCTGGCGGACTGCGTGACAGCATCGCCGACGGTGCGACGGGAGTGCTGGCGCTGTCTTCCGAGCAGTTCTGACCGGCGGCGGCGATCCGCCGCTTTCCACGCCAAAGGCTGACCGCGATCAGCACCCGCGGGGGTGCGGGGCGTAGCCTTTCTTGGCTGAGCAGGCCCGATGGTCATAGCGCCCAGCTATCGGTTGAATTGGCACAATTCATTTGTCCTGGCGCATGGCGGCTCTTATCGTGTTTCCTGCTTGGCGCCGTCGTCTCGAGCGGCGCGCCGGGTTTCATCCGACTGATTCGAATCAGGAGATATCTGTATGGCACAGTTGAAGGGCTCGAAAACCGAACACAACCTGAAGGAAGCGTTTGCCGGTGAATCGCAAGCCAACCGCCGCTACCTGTATTTCGCCTCCAAGGCCGACGTCGAGGGCTACAACGACGTCGCCGCCGTCTTCCGCTCGACCGCGGAAGGCGAGACCGGCCACGCGCACGGGCATCTGGAGTACCTCGAGCAGGTCGGTGACCCGGCCACCGGGCTGCCGATCGGCCCGACGCGCTCCAACCTGAAGGCCGCGATCGCCGGCGAAACGCACGAGTACACCGACATGTACCCGGGCATGGCGAAGGCGGCCCGCGAGGAAGGCTTCGACGAGATCGCCGACTGGTTCGAGACGCTGGCCAAGGCAGAGCGCTCGCACGCCAACAAGTTCCAGAAGACGCTCGACTCGATCGCCGAGTAAGGCAACCGCAGCGCCTGGCGCCCGTCGCTTGTCGGCGGGCGCCAGGGGTGCGACCGGGCCGTGCCCGACACGGCCCGTTTCTCACAGCACACCGGCCAGGCTTCGGTGTGCTGTGAAAAACCACAACAGCCGTCGCTCAGGAAAATCCCATGACAGTCAGAGAAGGCAGCCTCGAGGCGCCTACCCGCCATCCGATCCAGTGGAAGAGCGAGGCCTACTGGGACGAGGCGGAGCTCGATAAGGAACTCGAACGCGTCTTCGACATCTGCCACGGCTGCCGCCGCTGCGTCAGCCTGTGCGGTTCGTTCCCCACGCTGTTCGACCTCGTCGACGAGGGCCCGACCGGCGAAGTCGACGGCGTGCCGAAGGAAAAATACAAGGACGTCGTTGACCAGTGCTACCTGTGCGACCTGTGCTACATGAGCAAGTGTCCATATGTGCCGCCGCATCCGTGGAACCTTGACTTCCCGCACCTGATGCTGCGCGCCAAGGCGGTGCACTTCCGGAAGCACGGCGCCAAGGCGGCGGACAAGTTCATGACGTCGACCGACAAGGTCGGCATGTTCTCGGGCATTCCGATCGTCACGCAGACGATCAACGCGGTGAACCGCTCGGCGCCCGCGCGGGCGGCGATGGAAAGCATGCTCGGCATCGAGCGCACCGCGTGGCGGCCGGAGTTCGCGCCGCAGAAGTTCCACTCGAAGGCGCGTTCGAACCCGAAGCGGCCGGTGCACGAGGGCGAGCGGACGCCGGGGCGGGTGGCGATCTTCGCCACCTGCTACGTCAACTACAACGAGCCCGGCATCGGGCACGACCTGATCGCGATCCTCGAGCACAACGAGATTCCGTACATGCTGCTCGAGAAGGAGGCCTGCTGCGGCATGCCGAAGCTGGAGATCGGCGATCTCGAATCGGTCGAGCACCTGAAGAACATCAACATCCCGCAGCTGGCGAAGCTGGCGCGCGAGGGCTACGCGATCGTGACCTCGATCCCGTCCTGCACGCTGATGTACAAGCAGGAACTGCCGCTGATGTTCCCCGACGATGCCGACGTGCAGGCGGTGAAGCAGGCGATGTGGGACCCGTTCGAGTACCTGGTCGCGCGCCACAAGGACGGCCTGCTGAAGACCGACTTCAAGAAACCGCTCGGCACCGTCTCCTACCACGTGCCATGCCACGGCCGGGTGCAGAACATCGGCCGCAAGACCGAGGAGATGCTGAAGCTCCTGCCGCAGACCAAGGTCAACACGGTCGAGCGCTGTTCGGGCCACTCGGGCATCTGGGGCACCCGCAAGGAGTTCCATGCCATGGCGATGAAGATCGGCAAGCCGGTGTTCAAGAGCATGGCCGGGGCCCAGCCCGACTACATCAGCTCCGACTGCCAGCTCGCCGGGCACCACATCGAGCAGGGCATCGAGCGGCACGCTGCCGAGGCGCTCGGCGGCAAGAAGCCCGAAGTTGCACACCCCATCACGCTCGTGCGCATCGCGTACGGCATCTAGAGACGAAAGGAGTCTGGAGTTGAACATGGCCGCAATCTCCCGCGACAGCCTGCTTTCCCTCGAGGCGTACGCGAAGAGCCGCAAGGACTTTCGCGCCAAGGTGATCGCGCACAAGAAGAACCGCACGCTCGCCCTCGGCGGGCACGTGACGCTGATCTTCGAGGACGAGCTGACCGTCCGCTACCAGATCCAGGAGATGCTGCGCATCGAGAAGACGTTCGAGGAGGAAGGCATCCAGGACGAGCTCGACGCCTACAACCCGCTGGTGCCCGACGGCGCCAACCTGAAGGCGACGATGATGATCGAGTACGACGACCCGGTCATGCGCAAGCGCGAGCTGGCACGGCTGATCGGCATCGAGGACAAGACCTACCTGCAGGTCGACGGCTTCGACAGGGTCTACGCGATCGCCGACGAGGACCTGGAACGCGAGAACGAGGAGAAGACCTCGTCGGTGCATTTCCTGCGCTTCGAGTTCACGCCGGCGATGATCGACGGCCTGAAGAAGGGCGCTGCGCTGGCGGTCGGCATCGACCACCCCAACTACCCCGTGCGGGTCGACGAGGTGGCGCCGAGCGTGCAGGCCGCGCTGGTCAAGGACTTCGCCTGAAGCGTCGCGCCGGCGACGAGCCCGATGACGGCGCGGCCGCCCGCCCGGCGGCTTCGCCGTTTTCATTTGCGCGCAAGGGCCGCGGCGCGGTAAGCAACCTGGCGCATCGCTTCGAGAGCTGCGAGCGCAGCGCCGACGGCGACGCGATCGACGCGCGGCTGGCCGACGGCGAACTGCTAGATCCGCCGCTGGCGACGGAGGTGCGGCACGAGCAGGCGAAAAGCCTGCTTGCCTACAACGACTCGCCGGACATCTACTTCGACCGCTCGATCAATCCATACCGCGGCTGCGAGCACGGCTGCATCTACTGCTACGCGCGGCCGACGCACAGTTATCTGAACCTGTCGCCGGGGCTCGATTTCGAGACCAAGCTGGTGGCCAAGGTCAACGCGGCCGAGGTGCTGCGCAGCGAACTGGCTGCGCCAGGCTATCGCGCGGCGGTAGTCAACCTCGGCTCGGCGACCGACGCCTACCAGCCGGTCGAGCGTGAACTGCGCATTACGCGCGCGGTGCTGGAGGTGCTGGCCGAGACGCGGCACCCGGCGGCGATCGTCACCAAGGCGAGCCTGATCGAGCGCGATCTCGATCTGCTGGGGCCGATGGCGAAGGAGCAGCTGACGGCGGCGTTCATCAGCGTCACCACCCTCGATCACGACCTGTCGCGCACGCTCGAGCCGCGAGCCGCCAGTCCTGCCCGTCGCCTACGCACGATCGAAACGCTCGCTCGCGCCGGCGTGCCGGTGTGCGTGAACGTGGCGCCGATCATCCCGTTCGTCAACGAGCCGGAGATCGAGCGCATTCTCGAGGCGGCGAGCGCAGCCGGCGCGCGTGGTGCCTTCTACACGGTGCTGCGGCTGCCGTGGGAGGTTGCGCCGCTGTTCCGCGAATGGTTGCAGGCGCACTTCCCGCAGCGCGCCGAACGGGTGATGAACCGCGTGCGCGACATGAGAGAGGGTCGCGACTACAACGCCGATTTCGCCACCCGGATGAAAGGAACCGGCCAGTGGGCCGACCTGATACGACAGCGCTTCGACGCGGCCTGCGCTCGCCTGGGGCTCGGCCGCGGCCGGCTCGAACTGCGCAACGAACTGTTCCAGCCGCCGCGCCTGGGCCCGCAGCTGGACCTGTTCTGATCAGCGCACGGTGCTTTCGAAGATGGTCTGGAACAGCAGCACGATCGCTGTCATCAGGACCGTCGCGCCGACCATCAGCGTGGCGATGGCCACCAGCACCGCATCCCAGCCGCTGTCGTTGCGGCGTTCGGTGATGGCGTTGAAGCGGGCGTCGAACTTCTCGTCCGGCGTCAGGGCGATCACCAGCGCCTCGATGAATCCGGCAACCACGGGCACCATCAGAACGAAGAACGCCGGCGTCTGGTACCAGTTGCGCACGCCGATGAGCAGCGGCAGCGACAATGCGGTCACCGACAGCGGCAGCCACCACCAGGGCCGACCCAGATAGATGCGATGGGCGCCGAAGGCGCCGAGCAGGAAGGCGAGCAGGGCGGCGAGCGACTTGCGGCGGAAGGTCACTTCGGTGAGCGGACCGGTCCTGAGAAACAATCAATATTAGTCGGGCGGGCGCTGGCTGCCCCGGCTCGGCACGCCGAGGGCGGGCACGCCGTTGGGCCCGTTTGCCCGCAGCGGGCGCCTCGGCTAGAATCACCGGCTTTTCCAGAACGCAAGCATCGGATTTTATAGAGGAAGATTGCACATGGTCGTCATCCGACTGGCCCGCGGAGGCGCCAAGAAGCGTCCGTTCTTCAATATCGTTGCGACCGACTCGCGCAATCCGCGCGATGGCCGCTTCATCGAGCGCGTTGGTTTCTACAACCCGGTCGCGGCTGAAGGGGAGACCCGTTTCCGCGTCGCCGCCGATCGCCTGACCTACTGGCAAGGCGTCGGTGCGCAGTTGTCACCGACTGTCGCGCGTCTGGTCAAGGAGTTTGGCAAGCCTGTCGCCTGAGCCAGGCACGTCGCCGTCGGTGCCGCCGGCCGACCTGGTCGAACTGGGCGTACTTAGTGGTGCCTATGGCGTGAAGGGTTGGCTGCGGGTGCGGCCGCATTCAGCGCAGGCCTCCGTGCTTACGGCGTGCCGGCGCTGGTGGCTTCTCGGGCTCGGCGAGCCGGCCCGTCCTGTGCAGGTGACGGGCGTGCGTCGCCACAGCGCCATCGTGGTGGCGAAGCTGCAGGGTTGCGAGACGCCGGAGCAGGCCGATCAGCTGCGCGGCGTACGGGTCGGAGTTTCGAGGGACGAGTTTCCGCCGCCCGCTGACGGCGAGGTCTACTGGATCGACCTGATCGGTGCCCGCGTCGTCAATCGCAGCGGGGTCGAACTGGGCACGGTGAGCGATGTGCTGAGCAGCGGCGCGCAGGAGCTGCTGGAAGTGCGGCACGGCGAGAAGGTGTTGCTGGTGCCGATGGTCGAGCGGCATGTCGACGAAGTCAATCTGGCGCAGCGGCTGGTGCGGGTGGACTGGGAAGCGGACTGGTAGGTTGCAGGCAAGGCAGATGCGGTTCGACGTTGTCACGCTGTTTCCGGAGATGTTTGCCGCGGTCACCGACCACGGCATCACCCGGCGCGCGCACGAAGTCGGGCTTTGGCAGCTTGCGACGTGGAATCCGCGCGACTTCACCAGTGACCGGCACCGTACCGTCGACGACCGCCCCTTCGGCGGCGGCCCCGGCATGGTGCTGATGGCCGAACCGCTGGCCGCGGCCGTCGATGCCGCGCACGCCGCGCAGCGCGCCGCCGGTTATATGGCTGGCAGGGTGGTGGCCCTGTCGGCTGGCGGCCACCCGCTGACCGATGCGCGCGTGCGCGCCTGGGCGCAGCAGGGTGGCGCGACCGTGCTGGTCTGCGGCCGCTATGAGGGCATCGATCAACGCTTCCTTGACGCCTGTGTCGACGAGGAAGTGTCGATCGGTGACTTCGTCCTCTCGGGGGGCGAGGTCCCCGCCATGGCAGTGATCGACTCCGTGGTGCGCCATCTTCCCGGCGCGCTGAAGATCGAGTCGGCGGCCGACGAGTCGTTCGCCACCGGGCTGCTCGATGCGCCACACTTCACGCGGCCGGAAGTCTGGCGCGGATGCGGTGTGCCGGCGGCGCTGCTTTCGGGACATCATGCGCAGATCGAGCGCTGGCGGCGCGAGCAGGCGCTGGCAAGAACCGCTCGCGAACGCCCGGACCTGATTGCCGCAGCGCGCGCGGGCGGCCAACTCGACGAATGCGATGAAAAGTTTCTGCGCGAGATCGCGCAGGGTGTCGGCGGAGCGAAACCGCCGGCGGTTTCGAACCCATCCTCTGCAACGGCAACAACCGCGGCTCATGCCGCCTAGAACAGGCCGCAGCACGATGGTTTTTGGAGAAGAGCGATGAACGTCATTGAGCAGCTTGAAAAGGAAGAGATCGCCCGCCTGACCGAAGGCAAGGCGATTCCCGACTTCGGCCCCGGCGACACGGTGGTGGTCAACGTCAACGTCGTCGAGGGCACGCGCAAGCGTACGCAGGCCTACGAGGGCGTGGTGATCGCGCGCCGCAACCGCGGGCTGAACTCGTCATTCATCGTGCGCAAGATCTCCAGCGGCGAAGGTGTGGAGCGGACGTTCCAACTGTATTCGCCGACCATCGCCTCGATCGAGGTCAAGCGCAAAGGCGATGTCCGCCGCGCCAAGCTTTACTACCTGCGCGAGCGCTCCGGCAAATCGGCGCGCATCAAGGAGAAGCTGGCGCACAAGCGCGGCAGCAGCAACCAGGGCGCCTGATCGCACTGGCGCAGGCCGTTTGCACCTCGTGCGGCAATGACTGACCGCACCACGCCTGCGCCTCGGGCAGGGCGGCGGCCGAGCTTCGACCCGGAAATGGTCGGCCACGATCCGGCCTTCGCGCCGCTGCGCTTGCGCGGAGAGCCGGTGGCCGCCGAGCGGATGACTGCCGACGCGCTGCGGCGGCGCTTCATCTCGCCGCCTTCCTGGCAGCCAGAGATCACCGCAGACGCCCGCCTCGCGCAGGCGCATGAGCCCCTTCGCGAGGCTGCGGTCCTGATTCCGCTGGTGATGCACGAAGCCGGGCCGACGGTGCTGCTCACGCGTCGCACCGCGCATCTGCACGACCACGCCGGCCAGATCAGCTTCCCCGGCGGCGGCATCGAACGGCATGACGAGACCCCGGTTGCTGCCGCGCTGCGCGAGACCGAGGAAGAGGTGGGGCTGCGCGCCGAGGCGGTCGAAGTGCTCGGCAGCCTGCCGCCCTACGCGACCGCGACCGGTTACGTGGTCACGCCGGTGGTCGGGCTGGTGACGCCCGGCTTTGCGCTGGAGATCGACACGTTCGAGGTCGAGGAAGTGTTCGAGCCGCCGCTTGCCTTCCTGATGAACCCGGCGCATCACGAGCGCCGGCTGGTCGACTTCGATGGCATGCGTCGCACGTTTTACGCGATGCCGTACGAGGCCGGGAGGCGCTATTTCATCTGGGGCGCAACGGCGGCAATGCTGCGCAACTTCTACCACCTCCTGCGAGCATGAGATCCTCTGCCTCATGTTTCTCTCGTAGGCAAGGTTGACGGCCGTGGGCTGGATCGCGCTCGTCCTGACGCTGCTTCTCGAGCAGTTGCGGCCGCTGCCGCTGCGCAACCCGGTCTATGTGCTGGCCGGCACGATGGCCGACGCGACGCACGATGGCATGAACGCCGGCCGACGACGGCATGGCATGTATGCCTGGTTGCTGCTGGTCGGCGGCGCGATCGTCATTGCAGGCGCGGCCTACGCGTTCGCGCTGAGCATATCGTGGTGGCTGGCGCTGCTGGTCAACGTCATCGTGCTGTATTTCACGATGGGTTTCCGCCAGTTCAGCCACCGCCTGACGGAAATCCAGATCGCGCTGTCCAATTCCGATCTGCCGGCGGCGCGCAGCGAACTCGCGCAGTGGAAAGCGGGACTCGAAGATGCGCCGTCGACCGCGGAGATCGACGCCGACGAGATCGTCAGGCAGTCGTGCGAGCACGGGCTGCAACTGGCGCACAAGCATGTCTTCGGTGTCTTCTTCTGGTTCGTTCTCCTGCCGGGGCCATCAGGGCCGATCCTGTTTCGCCTGGCCGAGTATCTGTCGCGGCGCTGGAACCGGCCGCCGACGGGTGCGCTGCCGGCTGACCGGTTCGGCGAGTTTGCCCGGCGGGCATTCGCCTGGATCGACTGGCTGCCGGCGCGGCTCACGGCGCTGGGCTTTGCCATCGTCGGCGACTTCGAAGGCGCCATTTACTGCTGGCGCAAGGTCACCGCCCCACCGGCGGCCGTTGACGGAATGCCGCAGCCCGATTCGCGCACGGTCATTCTTGCCGCAGCCGGCGGTGCGCTCGGCAGCCGCGTGCTGAGCAGCGCCGAGTCGGCGCGCTACTTCGATGAGGCGGGGCTCGAAGGCGGTGGTCTGTCGGAACCGGGCCCCGGCATGCTGAACGCGGCCATCGGTCTCGTCTGGCGCGCACTGCTGCTGTGGCTGGCCTTGCTGCTGCTGATCTCGCTGGCCAGCTGGCTGGCCTGACAGCCAAGTCAACGCAGCGCGCCGCAGTTCCAGCATTGCGCGAATTGCGGCTCCAGGACCTCGCCGCACTGCCTGCAGGTCCACGGGTCGCCGGACACCGGAGTGCGCAGCTGCTCGATCAGTTCGCGCGCCCGCGCCTCGTCGAGTGCATAGCGGATCCAGATCTGCGGCGCGCACTCCGGGAAGGGGATCTCGCCAAGCGCGCCGGACAGCACGGTGTTGCGCACCTCGCACTCGATGCCGGCGGCGCGCAGCGCGCCGGCGTAGTGGGCGGCGGCAATCGCGTGGTCGCAGCGCATCAGCAGCTTCATGGCAAGGTCGGGTCGCGCTTGCGCAGGGCATCCATCTCCGCGGCGAGCTCGACGTAGAACGAGTGGCGGGCGGGATCGATCTGGCCCACCGCAATCGCCGCCCGTATCGCACAGTCGGGCTCGGCGAGATGTCGGCAGTCGTTGAAACGGCAGCGCCCGAGCAGTGGTGCGAACTCCGGCATTGCCGCGGCCAGTTGCTGCAGGTCGAGATGGGCGAGTCCGAAGGCCTGGAATCCCGGCGTATCGATGATGTCACCGCCGCCTTCGAGCGGGAACAGCCGCGAGGCGGTCGTAGTCTGCCGGCCCAGGTTCAAGCGCGTCGAATATTCCTGCGTGCGCGCGTTGGCCTGCGGCACCAGCAGGTTGATGAGCGTCGACTTGCCCATCCCCGACTGCCCGACCACCAGGTTTGACGCTGAGCCCAGCGTCGCGCGCAGCGCCGCGCGCGTCCGCTCCGGCGCCGTCTTCGCTGACACGGCCATCGTTGGGTAGCCGATCTTCGCCAGCCTTGCCAGGGCCCGCATGCCTGCGCCGTCTTGATCGAGGTCGGTCTTGTTGAGCACGATCAGTGGCACGATGTCAGCCGCCTCGGCCGCCAGCAGTGCGCGCCAGACGAAGCGCTCGTTGAAGGCCGGCCGCGGCGCGAACACCACCACCACGCGATCGACGTTGGCCGCCAGTGCCTTGCTGCGGGCGCCATCGGCGCGCATCAGCAGGCTGGTCCGCGGCAGGACCGACTCGATCGCTGCCTGCGCGGCGGCCGCACGCTGGCAGTGGACGCGGTCGCCGACCACGACGTCGCCGCGCTTGCCGCGCCGCTGCGCCTCGTAGAGAAGACCTGCGCCGTCCTCGACCAGGAAGTGCCGGCCATAGCCGGCGACCACGCGCGCCTCGAACAGGATCGGCGCGCGGGCGGTTTCGCTCATGCAGCCGCGCTGCCGTAATGCTGGGCGAAGATCGCGTCGGCCTTCGCGGCACAGATGAAGTCGTTGTCCGAGATGCCGCCGACCGAGTGGGTGTTGAAGCGCACCTCGCAGCCGTTGTAGCCGACGACCAGGTCCGGATGGTGGTCCTCGCGGTGAACGATCCAGGCCAGCGCGTTGACGAAGGCGATCGTCTCGAAATAGTTGGCGAAACGGTAGCGGCGGCTGATCGCGCCGTCGACAAGCTGCCACTGCGGAAGCGTCGCAAGCTGCGCTATGACCTTCTCGCTGCTCATCGCTGCGTTGCCCTCGAGCGGGCGGCAATGCGCGGCGAGCAGTTCGGCAGCCGTGCGCATCGATGCTTACTCAGGCTGCCGCCGCCTGCAGGCGGGCGATGCGGATCGCCGCCGGCGGATGCGAGTCGTAGAAGGAGGAGTGCACCGGGTCGGGCGTCAGCGTGGCGGCGTTGTCCTCGTACAGCTTGACCAGTGCGCTGGCCAGGTCGTCGCCGCTGGTGTGCGCCACTGCGAAGGCGTCGGCCTCGAACTCGTGCTTGCGCGAGATTCGGCTGGCGATCGGCGCCAGCACGAACGTGAACACCGGAACGACGAGCATGAACAGCACCAGCGCCACGCCGTTGTGCGTGCCGTCGAGCGCAGGTGTGACGCCAAGCCCCTGGTAGAACCAGCTCGTCCCGGCGAGCCAGCCGAGCGCGGCAAGAAAGACCAGGCTGGAGAAGAACGAGAAAGCCAGCCGCTTGGCGATGTGGCGCCTCTTGAAGTGGCCGAGTTCGTGCGCCAGCACCGCCTCGATCTCCGACGGCTGCAGCCGCTGCAGCAGCGTGTCGAAGAAGACAATCCGCTTGGCGCGGCCGAGTCCGGTGAAATAGGCGTTGCCGTGCGCCGAGCGGCGTGAACCGTCCATTACGAAGACGCCGCGACTGGAAAAGCCGGTGCGGCTGAGCAAGGCGCCGATGCGCGCGACGAGATCGCCGTCGGCGAGCGGTTCGAACCTGTTGAACAGCGGCGCGATGACCGTCGGGTAGAGCACCAGCACCAGCGCGTTGAAGCCGACCCACACGGCCCAGGCGTAGAGCCACCAGTAGGCGCCGGCCGCATCCATCAGCCACAGCACCAGGGCCAGAAGCGGCAGGCCGAGCGCGGCGGCGACCAGCACGGACTTCAGCATGTCGACGAGGAACAGCCTCGGCGTCATCCTGTTGAAGCCGAACTTCTCCTCGATGCGGAACTGGCGGTACCACTCGAAGGGCAGGTCGACCGCGCCGAGGATCACCGCCACGCCGGCGACGATCGCCACCTGCGCCGCCAGCCCGCTGCCCATCCACACGGTGACCGTCGTCGCGAGTGCCTGCACGCCGCCGAGCAGTGTCAGCGTGACCAGCAGCGCCACGCCCACGGCAGCTTCGAGCATCGCCAGTCGCTGGCGGGCGATCGTGTAGGCGGCCGCCTTGCGATGCGCGTCGAGGCTTACCCGGCTGGCGAACTGCGCTGGCACAGCCCCGGCATGACGCGCGACGTGGATGATCTGCCGCGTCGCGAGCCAGAACTTGAGCCCGATCATCAGCAGCAGGAAGAAAACGAACAGGACGGTGAATGCGGTGGCCATCGTGCAGCTGGCTGCGCGGCGTTTGCGCCCTCGTGGTCGCGGGAGTGCGAGGTGAGCGTGCGAGAATCCGCCGCCGAGAATGCGGAAAAATTATGGCACAGCCCCCAGAGACAACGGCTCGCCATGCGCGCTTCGACGAGAACAATCTCGTCTGGGTCGACATGGAGATGAGCGGCCTGAACCCGGACACCGATCGCGTGCTGGAAATCGCGGTGGTCGTCACCGATGCGCAGCTCGAGATGCTGGCCGAGGGCCCGGTTCTCGTCGTGCACCAGAGCGAACGCGTGCTGACAGGCATGGACTCATGGAATACCGCCACGCACGGCCGCTCGGGCCTGACTGAACGGGTGCGGGCGAGCCTGCTCGACGAAGGGCAGGCGCAGCAGCGGATGATCGACTTCCTGCAGACGCTGGTGCCGGCCGGCAAGTCGCCGATGTGCGGCAACTCCATCTGCCAGGACCGCCGCTTCATGGCGCGCTGGCTGCCGCAGCTGGAGGCGTTCTTTCACTACCGCAATCTGGACGTAAGCACGCTGAAGGAACTGGCGCGACGCTGGAAGCCCGACGTGTACCGGTCGTTCGAGAAGAAGAGCCGGCACGAGGCGCTCGCCGACATCTACGAGTCGATCGACGAGATGCGGCATTACCGACAGTACTTCATACAGCCGTAGGTCCCGGCTGCACACCGACGCCGCGCCCTTCGCGCCTGCAAGCGCTCGGGCGCTTGCGCGCAGGACGCACGCAGTGGGCGTCACGGCGTCGGTCGGCTCGCGGCCCTGCGGCCGCGCCCCTCGCGCTTGCAGGCGCTCGGGCGCTTTCGCGCAAGACGCACGCAGGTGCGTCTTGCTTTCGCGAAAGCGTCCCCCCGCCGGGAATCGAACCCAGATCTGGCGCTTAGGAGGCGCCTGTTCTATCCGTTGAACTACGGGGAGTGCGCGCGAGTATAAGTTCGCGCGTGATCGGCTCCAGGCCCTGCTTTAGAATCGCGCCCTTCGTCGTCCGGTCCACCTGATGTCCTCCTCCGTCCAGCGCAGCGCCACAGTCGTCCTCACGGCCGCGATCGTCGTGCTGCTGATTGCCATGGGCGTGCGGGCGACGTTCGGTCTGCTGATGCAGCCGATGGGCCTCGACAAGGGCTTCTCGCGCGAGACGTTCTCGCTCGCCTTCGCGATCCAGAACCTGGTCTGGGGTCTCGGCGCGCCGCTGTTCGGTGCGCTTTCGGACAAGTACGGCTCGGGCCGGACGATTGCATTGGGCGCGTTGCTATATGCGGTTGGCCTGCTGTCGATGAGCCATGCCGACAGCGCGGCGACGCTGTATCTGTCCGCCGGCGTGTTGATCGGGCTCGGCCAGAGCGGCACCACCTTCGGCGTCATCCTCGGCGTGGTCGCGCGAGCGGTCCCGCTGGAGAAGCGCAGCCTCGCGCTCGGCATGGCGAGTGCCGGCGGCTCGATGGGCCAGTTCCTGATGGTGCCGTTCGGCCAGCAGCTGATCGCGCACTTCGACTGGCATACGGCGCTACTGGTGCTGTCGGTGGTGGCGAGCTTCGGCATGCCGCTGGCGCTGCTGCTGCAGGGCAAGACCGTGCACGCAGCGGACCAGCCGCAGCAGTCGCTGTCGGCGGCATTCAGGCAGGCCCTGGGCCATCGCTCTTACCACTTCCTTTTCTGGAGCTTCTTCGTCTGCGGCTTCCACACTGCGTTCATCACGCTGCACCTGCCGTCGTATGTGGTCGACCGCGGGCTTTCGGCATTCGACGGCGCGCTGGCGATCGCGCTGATCGGCCTGTTCAACGTCATCGGCTCCTACGGTTGCGGCTGGCTGGGCGGGCGGCACAGCAAGAAGAACCTGCTCGGCTGGGTCTACGCGCTGCGCGCGGTGTTCATCGTCCTGCTGCTGCTGTTCCCGCTGACGCCGCTGGTGCTGTACGTGTTCGCCGCCGGCATGGGCCTGCTGTGGCTGGGCACCGTGCCGCTCACCAACGGGTTGATCGGCCAGATCTACGGGCTGCGCTACACGGCCACGCTGTACGGACTGGTGTTCCTCGGCCACCAGATCGGCAGCTTCATCGGCGTGTGGCTCGGCGGCTGGACCTTCGAGCGCAACGGCTCATACGACCTGGTGTGGTGGCTGGGCATCGGCTTGGCGCTGGCGGCGGCGGCGCTGTCGTGGCCGATCGACGAGCGGCCGATGGCGGCACAGCGCGCCGAAGGCGCGGCGCGCCCCTAGAACTGATGGCAAGTCGTCGATTTTCGCTGGGTCTGCGCCGCGTCTTCCTGTGGGCGGTGATCGCGGCCGTGCTGGCAGTGGGCTTCGTCGGCTACCTGCACCCGGATATGCAACTCGACTGGGCGGCCCTGGCGCAGATGTGCGGACTGCGCTGAGTCGAGGCGGTTGCCAGTCTGCATTTTGATTGAGCAAGCCAGTGAAAGCCTCGCCGCGGCGCGCTTTTTCGATGATCGGCGCGCTCTTATCCACAATTCCTGTGGACAAGCCGGCGCTGCTGCAGCAGTGAACCATTCCGGCCTACTTCATGGCAACGACTCCCCGTTCTCGCAGCACGCGTGTCGCCGCTGACTACGGCGAAGCGTCGATCCGCGTCCTCAAGGGCCTCGAGCCGGTCCGGCAGCGGCCGGGGATGTACACACGGACCGACAGCCCGTTGCACATCGTGCAGGAGGTGATCGACAACGCCGCCGACGAGATCCTCGCCGGCTTCGGTCGCCACATCGACGTCACCATGCATGCCGACGGCGCGGTGACTGTGCAGGACGACGGCCGCGGCATTCCGACCGGTCTGCATCCGGAAGAGAACGCACCGGTCCTGGAGATCGTCTTCACTCGCCTGCACGCCGGCGGCAAGTTCGACAAGCGCGCCGGCGGCGCCTATTCGTTTTCCGGTGGCCTGCACGGCGTCGGCGTATCGGTGACCAATGCGCTTGCGCGCCGACTGGACGTCACAGTCTGGCGCGAAGGCAAGGCGCACTCGATGGGTTTCGCCGACGGCGAGGTTCGCGAGCAACTCGCGACCCGCGCCGCGAGAAGCGGTGAACTGAAGACAGGCACACGGGTTACCGTGTGGCCCAACCCGAAGTACTTCGACACCGCAACGATTCCGCTTGACGAACTCGAGCGGCTGCTGCGCAGCAAGGCCGTGCTGCTGCCCGGCACCACGGTGACCATGACGGTGGAGAAGACCGGCCGGAGCGAGAAGTGGCGCTATGACGGCGGGCTGCAGCAGTACCTGCTCGGTGCGCTCGGCGCGGAACCGGTGGCACCGCTGTTCGAGGCCGAGGGATACGCGAATGAGGACGACGAATCCTTCGCCGAAGGCGAAGGCGCGCGCTGGGTGCTGGCCTGGACCGAGGACGGACCCCTCACGCGCGAGTCGTACGTGAACCTGATTCCGACGCCGGCCGGCGGCACGCACGACGCCGGGCTGCGCGAGGGTATGTTCAACGCCGTGCGCGCCTTCATCGACGCGCACAACCTGCTGCCGAAGGGCGTGAAGCTGCTGTCCGAGGACGTGTTCGCGCGCGCCAGCTTCGTGCTCACGGCCAAGGTGCTCGATCCGCAGTTCCAGGGCCAGATCAAGGAGCGCCTGAACAGTCGCGATGCGCTGCGCCTGGTTGCCAGCCAGGTGAAGCCGCAGCTGGAGATCTGGCTCAACCAGCACCCGGAGTACGGGCGTGCGCTGGCGGACTTGGTGATCCGGCAGGCGCAGGCGCGCGCCCGCGCGGCGCAGAAGGTCGAGAAGAAGAAAGGCTCCGCGGTGGCGGTCCTGCCGGGCAAGCTCACCGACTGCGAATCGACCGACATCGCGCGCAACGAACTGTTCCTGGTCGAGGGCGACTCGGCCGGCGGCTCGGCCAAGATGGGCCGCGACAAGGAGTTCCAGGCCATCCTTCCGCTGCGCGGCAAGGTGCTGAACACCTGGGAAGTCGAGCGTGACCGCCTGTTTGCCAACGCCGAGGTGCACGACATCGCGGTGGCCATCGGTGTTGACCCCCACGGACCGAACGACGAGCCGGATGTCTCCGGCCTGCGCTACGGCAAGATCTGCGTGCTGGCCGATGCCGACGTCGATGGCGCGCACATCCAGGTGCTGCTGCTGACGCTGTTCTTCCGCCACTTCCCGAAGATGATCGAGCGCGGTCACATCTTCGTCGCGCGGCCGCCGCTGTTCCGTGTCGACGTGCCCGCCGCTGGCAAGCGGCCGGCGCGGCGCCTGTACTGCCTCGACGACCACGAACTCGACACTACCCTCGCCAAGCTTGCCGACGAGGGCGTGCGCGAAGGCAGCTGGACAATCGCCCGTTTCAAGGGCCTGGGCGAGATGAGTGCCGAGCAGTTGTGGGAGACGACACTGAGCCCCGACACGCGCCGCCTGCTGCCGGTGGCTCTTGGGGACCTGGCGCTGGCCGAGACGGTTGGTACGATGACGATGCTGATGGGCCGCGGCGAAGCCGCCGCCCGCCGTGCCTGGATCGAAGAGCACGGCAACGAGGTCGAGGCGGACATCTAGGGGACACCGGCCGCCGGCAACCTTGCCCATCCGCGCGGCCCGCGTTTCGTCGCACGCAGCTGCATTCCGTCGCAAGGCGATGGCGGGCCGGGCGGTGGTCGCTGACAATCCGCGCCACGAATCAGGATACGGCCGGCCGCACATCGAGTGACGCGCGGCCCGCTTCGGGAAAAGAGCATGAGCAAGATCAGCAAGCGCTGGATGGTCCTGGCGGGCCTCGTCGTCGTGGTCGGGGCAGGGGCGCTGGTGGCCGTGCAGAGCGGCGCGCTGAAGGTCGGCGCCAAGGCGGAGCAGAAGAAGAAGGAGCAACCGCCGCTGGCCTTCGCCGCGACCGACATCGTCCGGCTGGCACCGCACAAGCTCTCGGTGGAACTGGCAATGCCAGGGACGGCGCAGGCCTTCAACCAGGCGACCGTGCGCTCGAAGCTCTCCGCCGAGGTGCGGCGACTGCCGGTGCGCGAGGGTGACCGCGTCGCCGCCGGCCAGGTGATCGCCGAGTTCGATACCGCGCAGCTGCGCAACCAGATGGCGGAGCGGCAGGCCACGCTGGACTCGGCGCGCGCCACGTTGGCGCAGACGGAGCGCACGCGCGCGTCCAATGCGCAGCTGGTCCAGCAGAGCTTCATCTCGAAGAACGCCTTCGACACCGCCGACGACGCCTACCGCGCCCAGGCGGCCGCGGTGCAGGCCGCCGAGGCGCAGGTGGCGCAGACGCAGTTGCTGCTTTCCGACGCCGTGGTCCGCGCGCCGATCGCCGGCCAAGTGGCGAAGCGCTTTGTGCAGCCGGGCGAGAAGGTGGCCTTCGACGCGCCGCTGCTGCACATCGTCGACCTGTCGCGGCTCGAGGTGCAGGCGCAGACGCCGGTGGCCGACGTGGCCAAGATCGCCCAGGGCACCGAGGTCGAGGTCGAGATCGAGGGGCTGGCCGGCCAGCCGTACACGGGCAGGATCGACCGCATCAACCCCACCACCGAGGCGGGCTCGAGGATGATCGCCGTCTACGTGCTGTTGCCCAACGACGACGGCCGGCTTCGCGGGGGCATGTTCGCCAAGGTCAGGCTGCAGGTTGGCGGCGAGGCGCCGGTGCCTGCGCTGCCGGTCACCGCGGTGCAGGACGACCGAGGGCAGAGTTACGTCTGGATCATTGCCGACGGCAAGCTTGCGCGGCGCAACGTCGTCACCGGCGTGCGCGACGAGCGCGCGCAGCGCATCGAGATCACTTCGGGGCTGACCGGCAACGAGCAGGTGATCGGCACCAGGTTCGACAACCTGCGCGAGGGCATGCTGGCCAACATCGTCACCGCCGAGCCGCAGGTGGCGGTGCGCGCGACCCTGGCAATGGCGCGCTGAGGCGGGCAGGGGCAACGCCATGTGGATGACGCGCGTTTCGATCAACCATCCGGTATTCGCGACCATGGTGATGGTCGCGCTCACCGTGCTGGGGCTGTTTTCCTACGCGCGCCTCGGCGTGGAACCGATGCCCGACGTTTCGCCGCCAGGCGTGCAGATCTGGGTCAACTATCCGGGCGCCTCGCCGGAGCAGGTCGAGAACGACCTGGCCAAGCCGATCGAGAACGCGGTGAACACCGTGGCCGGCGTCAAGCGGATCCTGTCGCGCTCGGACGAGGGCCGGTCGCTCACCTGGGTCGAGTTCCGCCTCGACGTCGACACGACCCGCGCGATGCAGGAGGTGCGCGACAAGCTGGCGCAGATCCGCGCCAGCTTCCCGCGCGACGCCAAGGACCCGGTCGTGGAGCGCGCCGAGACCGAGAATGACCAGCCGGTCGCCTCGTTCGCCTTGATGGGCCAGGGCCGCACGCCGCGCGAGCTGACCCTGCTCGCCGAGCAGATCGCGCAGAAGGGTTTCGAGCGCATCAACGGCGTCGGCCGCGTCGCCCTCGGCGGCACCGTCACGCGGCAGGTGCAGGTGCGCGTCAATCCGGCCCAGCTCACCGCGCACGGCCTGACCGTCGACCAGGTGGTGGCGGCGCTGCGCACCGCCAACGTCAGCGTGCCGGTAGGAACGATCTCCAACATGACCTCGGAGGCGATCGTCCGCGTCGATGGGCGGCTGTCTTCGCCGGCGCAGTTCAACGAGATCATCGTCGCCCGCCGCGGCGGCGTGCCGATCCTGCTCGGCCAGCTGGCCGAGGTGGTCGACGCCGAGGCCGAGCGCCGGTCGCTCACCCGCGTCGACGGTCAGCCGGCGATCGGCGTGTGGGTCTACAAGGCGCAGGACGCCAACATCGTCGAGGTCGGCCGGCAGCTCAAGCTGGCCGCCGAGGACATCCGCAAGCAGCTGCCGCCGGGCGTGGAGCTGAAGTTCATGTGGGCGATGGCCGACTTCGTCGAGCAGTCGGTCGACAACGTCAAGCGCACGATCGTCGAGGGCGCCATGCTCACCGTGCTGATCGTGTTCCTGTTCCTCGGCTCCTGGCGCAGCACGGTGATCACCGGGCTGACGCTGCCGATCGCCGTGATCGCCACCTTCATCGCCATCTACGCGTTCGGCTTCACGCTGAACTACATGACGCTGATGGCGCTGTCCCTGTGCATCGGCCTGCTGATCGACGACGCGATCGTGGTGCGCGAGAACATCGTCCGCCACATCCGCATGGGCAAGGACCACTACACCGCCGCGCGCGAGGGCACCGACGAGATCGGCCTGGCCGTGCTGGCCACGACGTTCTCGATCGTCGCCGTTTTCGTGCCGATCGCCTTCATGGGCGGCATCGTCGGCAAGTTCTTCTATCCGTTCGGCATCACCGTGGTGGTGGCCGTGCTGCTGTCGCTGTTCGTCAGCTTCACGCTCGATCCGATGCTGTCGGCCGTGTGGCGCGACCCGCCGCAGGGCGCGAAGGACGTGCCGGTGATCGGTCGCATGCTCACCGTGTTCGACCGCTGGGTCGACCGCTGGCACGAAATCTACGACCGCCTGCTGCGCAGGGCGCTGGGCCACCGCAAGAGCACGCTGGCCATCGCCACCGTGAGCTTTCTCGCCAGCATCCCGATCGCCGGCATCGTTGGCGGCGAGCTGATGCCGGAGGCCGACCAGAGCTTCACCAGCGTGCGCCTGACGATGCCGGTCGGCTCGAGCCTCGAGTACGCCGACGAGCGGGTCAAGCGCGTCGAGGAGGTTTTGCGCGGGTTCAAGGAGATTGCCGCGATCGACACCAGCATCGGCACCGACGGCGCCAAGAACAACGCCCGCATCAACCTTCAGCTGGTGCCGCGCGCCGAGCGTGACCGCTCGCAGCAGAAGATCGAAGAGGCGATCCGCAAGCAGGTCGCCGGCATCCCCGGGGTGCAGCTGACGGTCGGCTTCGGCGGCACCATCTACGTCGCGCTGCTCGGCAACGACCAGGAGGCGATGAACCGCGTCATGGCCGACTTCCGCAACAAGGTGGCGCAGATCCGCGGCGTCACCGATGTCGACATCTCGGTCAAGGACGGCACGCCGGCACTGGCGGTGCGTCTGAAACCCGAACTGGCGGCCGAGTACGGCATCACGCATGCGCAACTGGGAAGCACGCTGCGCGCGCTGGTCGGCGGCGAGAACTCCGGCTACTGGCTGGCGCCGGACGGGCAGAACTACGAGGTGATCACGCAGCTGCCGCG
>Ga0209253_10000457_pt1 | contig 35098 bp, 56 predicted proteins | sample FrelakmetBRP12BR_FD_187145 | JGI IMG/M metagenome (GOLD analysis project Ga0209253, IMG submission 187145) | Freshwater lake sediment microbial communities from the University of Notre Dame, USA, for methane emissions studies - BRP12 BR (SPAdes)... | ecosystem: Environmental > Aquatic >... | reverse complement strand
GCTTCCTCAACAGCCTGCTCGGTCTTCTCAAGCTCTTTGGCCTTTTTCTTCGTGCCCCTGATTATCTTCGTGGTGGGGAGCTCGGTCGAGCATAGCGCAATACTGTTACGGAGCTCGTCGAGATTTATCGTGGCCCCATCTATCTCGATGATGTCGCTCTCATATTCAGTCTTGAGAGCATCGAGGATTTCAAGAAGGCTGAACTGGACATTCTCATCAAGCACGCAGGGTTTTTCGGGCACATTCCTAGTAATGACAAACTTTTTATTTAAGCTTGTCGATTTGTATCCTGATGCCCATGCCCGCTGGAGAGAAGGATGGTTGTGTTCCCTGGCAGAGTGGGGATATAGTACATTTTGGTGAGGATGAGAAGAAAGCGCTTGTCCTCGGCCACTTACCCGAAGTGAGACACTACCTCTTGGAATTCTTAGAGGGCAACCTCAAAGGACTTCAGAACTGGTACATCGACACAGATATTAGGGAGGGTCCATGCAGGGAAGGGGCTTATGAGACCGTATCCCCTCCTCCACCGGTTCCCACACGACCTCCGCCTCGCCCAGCAGCGCCCCATGTCCCGAAGGGGGACTTCAAGAAGTTCAAGGACGTTGTGGACGAGCTCCTTGGCGAGCTCCCAGAAACTGCCAAGCGTGAGTTTCTCTCATCCCCAAAGGCAAAGCTCTACATGGCGGTTGTGAAGGGGGACCAACCGGAGGAGAAAAACAGAGAGTTCGTGAAGATGGTGAACGGCCTCTTCGGTACGCTCCCCAGAGAAACGCTGAAGAGGTTCGTGAAGACCCCGGAATTTTCAATATACGAAAGGGTTGTGAAAGGATATGCCTGAAAAGGGGAATGGACTTTCAGCAATGTACGCGGCGATGGAGGAGGAGAAGGGCGCAGCCCTAGCACCCCCACCGGAGAAAAAAATTAAGGTGGGTAGGCTCAAGAAAGCTGCGAAGATAGTGGCGGCGGAAGCGCCGGAGAAGCCGGCGAAAAAGATATCCGTACCTAAGAAGAGACTTGAGCGCCTTGGAAAGAAGGCACGTATAGAGGCCCCACCGAAAAAGGAGCTGGAGAAGCTCGAAGAGCCCCCGCCAGAGGAGGTCCCACCCCCGATGCCCGTCATCGAGACTGAGGGTAAGACCACCGAAGAGCTCCTTCTTGAAATCGGGGAAATCCCACACTACTTCATCACCAGGAGACCCGAGTGGGGGAAGATGGGGGAGAAGGAGATTCAGGCCGACGTTAAGACTGTGGACACCCGCTTGCTCCAGAGCCTCTCGGAGTTCTACGACCGCCTGGAGGCGGGTGGAGACCTGACTGAGAAGGAAAAGGTTGCAGCGAAGGCCATGCGGGACCGGCTGGTGAGCGAGGGCATCAAGATGGTGCTGGTCGATGAGGTTCCCCTTTCTGGAAAGGATTTCGAGGCGATGGAGGGCATCAAGATTAAAACCCTCGGGGGTCAGGAGATACCCGCACTCGGGGCCACCACCAAGCAGCTCGCAGAGGGGCTCTATGTATTGGAGCACGAGAAGAGGGGATTTGAGGCTCCCGTTAATTTCGGAGAGCACTCGGGGTCCCCGTTCGACCCTGGTGCGCCGGATGTCAGCGAGTTCATGGGAGATATCAAGCCGGTATTCGGTCCCACGGCGGCTGCCTACAAGGACCCAAATGCACTTCTCAAGAAAGTGGAATCCATGCTCGGCTCAGAGGCCCTGCTCAAGCGCATCTACTTTGGGACGCGGCGGCTGCCCATCACGGAGGCAACGGAGCGCCAGGCGGAGGCGGAAGCCTACGAAAGGGCCGTGGAGAAATACACCCCTCCCGAGTACAAGGAGCTCCAGGAATACTATCGCAAGGCATGGGCCAAGATGGACTACACCGAGGTGGAGCGCGAGATGGTGCGGCTCAACCCCGAAGAGCTTCTCAATACCTACAAGATTTACTACATGATGGGCGAAAAGGGAGAGCTCAACTCGCAGGAAGAGGCGCTCACGGACGAGATGAAAAGGATAATCGACAAGTTCGAGGAGACGGGGATACTGAAAGAAGTAACCATGCCGGATACGAGGCCCCCTATGGAGATGCTCAGGAAGGAAATGGGGGCACCCGCAGCACCCCCGGCAGCACCTCCAGTAGCGCCTCCAGTACCCGTCCCCCCTCCCGCTTTGCCGGAGAAGCCCGAGGTGGCTACCTTCAAGGACTACGTGGGGGTGGTGAACGAGCTCTTCAGCGAGGGCGCTCTGCCTGATGAGGTAGTGGACCTGCTGGCCAAACAGCCGGCAGCCGAGACCGTGATGACTGTACTGAAGACCGGGGAGGGCACAGAGGACGAGAAGAAGCTCGTAGTTGGCATGATGGATGCTCTCCTCGCAGCATTACCGGTGAGCAAGAAGAAGGAGTTCGCCAAGTCATCAGGAGCAAGAATTTATAAATCTATATACGATACCTATGCATAAGGGTGACCGATGCCCGCCGCTCCCCTTCACGAATTACTCGCAAAGAGGCTGAAGAAGAAGCCCGCTCCGCCCGAGGAGAAGAAGGAGGAGCCCAGAAAGGAGAAGCCAAAGGGCCTGGCGGCATTTATCGAGGAGGAGACGAAGAAGGCTGCCCCTCCGATTGTGGCCGAAAAGATTGCCCCACCACCGGCTGCCCTACCCGTTCCTCCCCCTATCCTTCCCGCTATCCCAGTTCCCACACCGCCGCCTGCTCCCATCGAGGAGGAGATTCCAGAAGAGTTGAAGCCCAAGGGACCCTTGGTTAAAGTCCCACTCGAACAGGTCGGGAAACCACCTGAAGTCGAGGAATCCCTCAAGAAAATCGAGAAGAGGGATAGACCGAAGCTCATTTTCTCCATCGCAGGGTTCGAGAAGAAACCAGAGGCCATGAAGAAGGCCCTCGTGCTCAAAATGCTCGATACCGATATCGATGCGAAGGCGCTGAGGACCTACTATGAGAGCAATGCGTTCACGCTCCAGGACATGAGGGATTTCTTCAACTTCACGAAAGCCTACGCGATAGGCGACCGCTACCTGGATAAGGCCAGGGGAACGATGTCCAAGACCCTCATGGACTACATCGAGGGATACGAGCTCGGGAAGCGCACCCTTCAGGTGGTTGCGGAAGCGGAAGCCCAGAGGGAAGAGATTGAGAGCCTCTACAAGGAGCCCTCCCACGAGGAGATGAAGGCCATGGTGGGGCTCATCGGCGCAATGAAGGATGAGGACCTTAGGGCCGCTTATGAGCAGAGCAAGAAGGACGCCTCACTACTAAAATGGCAGAAGGACATGGTGAGGAAGGAAGTTTTCAGGCGGGGCTTGATATCCGAAGTTGAGATTACCCAGGTGAATCTCGACCCAGAAGCTCCCCCCGCCCCGATACCATACGAGAGCCTTCTCGACAAATTCGGCAATCTCCATAGGAGCCGCTACGACAAGTTCATGCGAAACTGGGGCCTGGAACCAGTGAGCGCTGTTGCGGAATGGATGTGGGACTATGTGCAGAGGAAGGAGAAGATACCCGATTGGGGCGAAATCCCCTCGGAACTCCGTCACGAAATCGATATTTCCTACCGCGCCCACCTGAGGGAGAAACAGAAGGATGCGATTGCCAAGATGGTGGAGAAGGGGCTCACGCACAGCCCCGATGAGTTCGCCGGCCTCATGTGGAAGGAGTACGGGCGGCAGTGGACCCCCATCCCCATGTACAAGTTGGGGGTAGTGAAAGTTGTCTACCCTGGCGGGATGAGCAAGGACGAGTGGTTCGATTACTTCAAGTCGGTCCTCATGAGGGAGCCCTACAAGCTCGGGCTCAAGAGGGTCCACGAGCTCTATACCAACTTCGGCATACTCGGAAAGATGCCCCCGCTCGATGAGGTTGCGGGCAAGCTCCCCATTGAGGTGGTGGAGGCTGCGAAGAAGGGGACAGACCCCGAGGATTCCTATGCTGTGCTTGGTTTCTACAAGAAGGAGGACCGCCCTCTGAATGAAGCCGACCTCATGACGCTCTTCGATAATGACGAGGCCCGTGTGAGGAAGGTCCAGGAGTCCATGTTCGAGTACACGGAACCCTATTTCAAGGGAGCCGTGCAGACCGCCATCTCGGAGATATCCCAGACCCCGGAGGGGAACGAAAAGCTCGCGGACATAGCAATCACCGCGAACAAGCGCATTCTCTCGGATATGCTAAAGGAGAAGGTACCCAATTTCAGACCAGACGCTCCAGGATACATAGACCTCGCCTATGGGGTACTCCTTGAAAATGTTCCAAGGACGGACTTCGCTCTCCAATATTATGACTTCGTGACCCACACACCCAAGGAGTCGGTGAACTCCATCCGAAAGAAGCTCCAGCTTGAGGTGATGGAGAAGATACTGCCCAAGTGGGGCAACGTTCAGGTCACCAGGACCCAGAAGAACGCCATGAAGCGCTGGGAAGACTTGAAGGAGGAGCTCGGGCGCACCGTAACGGCACTCGATTACTTCATGCGCTACCCCGATGTCACGATGATGCAGGCCCGAGAGGTCGAGGAAGCCGTGAACGCCAACATGCTCGACACGGTGTATGGCTCGGACAAGCTGAAGGACCCCGAGAGAATCCTGAAGGAGGCGAAAAGGGAACTGCTGGCCATCCAGGAGTTCAAACCTGGGGAGAACAAGAGCGACCTCCTCAAGAGGATATACAGCCTGGAGCGACTCAACGACAGGTATCGGCTCCTCACGGACGGAGAGGAGATGGTGACAAAGTTCAACGTCGGGCCCCTGAAACTGCTCGACTATGCGGATGCCAAATCCTACGCCACGGGAGAATTCCGGGATGAGTGGGTTCTGCCCGAGGATTTCTTGCTCATAGAGAATTATATAAAAGAGAATAAGAGGCTCCCATTCGAGGCGGACCTGAAAGCGATGTTCCCGGATGTGGAGAAGGCCAACTACCTGAAATGGGAGTTGGGGAAGAAGCTCATACCTGAAGGCATCAAGCTGAGTGATGAGACCATCAAGGCCATAGCGGAGGCAAAGGGGCTCACCGGCCCCCAGGTCGAAGAGGCGGTAATGGCTTTCAGAGCCAAGCGTGAGTGGCCTCTAACGGCAGCCGGACGCTTGAGACTCATGGGTATTGAGAAAAAGGCAGAAGCCGTGCGTCGGCTCAACGAGATATGGAAGAGACCGGTCCCGCCAGAGGTAAAGAAGAGGATAGGGGAAATCAAAACCCTTTCGGGTAGCCAGGCCGCAAAGATTCAGGGCATGCAGGATTACCTCTCTGGGCTCGATAAAGATATCAGCACCTTGAACGCACGCCTTGATGCCGATTCCAGGAAGAAGAGGGACCTTGAGGTGCAGAGGTTCGGTGGCTCGAAGGAAGAAATCGCGGCGAAGAAGGCTGCCAGGGATAAAGAGGTAGCGGAGCTTGAGAAGTCCTTAGCGGGCCTGGAAGAGAAGCGGAGAACCCTATTCACCTCCCGTGATGCCGTGGAGAGGGAGCTCATGATATTCGCCAAGACCCTTCCGAAGGTGGACTACACCAAGGGTATGGCGGACATAGACTACGATATGTACCTCGGCAGAGAGGTCGAGGTCAGCGACTTCAAGACCCCAATGGTGAAGAAGCCGGTCGAAATTACTATCGGGGACATCTACGACCACTGGGTTGCTCCGATTGAAAAGGCCAAGGCGGAGTATGTGGAGAGTTACGGGAAGCAACCCACCCTCCGGGAGCTCATGGCCATGGAGCCTACCGTGGAGAGCATCCTGGAAGCGGAGAGGAAATCCGGGGAGGCGGTGCGGGCCCACGACAAGAAGATAGGCACCATCGTGTTCATGAACTTCGCCCGTGACGAGGGCTCTTACCCCTTCGAGTACCAGATGGCCCAGATAGGGAAGGAGCTCGACATCACGGAAATTCCACTGTTTGCCATGCCTGCCTCGACCCCCGAGCAGAGGGTCTTGCAGTTCCAGGAGTGGCTGAGGTTCGGGCTCACGAGGCACGAAATCGAGGACTGGGCTCCCCATGTCCGAATGGAATTCGTGGGCGAGGACTGGCCCATGTGCAGTTGGCGGGGGTTCGACGAGGCCCACCCGCCCAAGTCGGCAGAGGACATCAAGGGGCATACAGAAGACTACAAGCAGTGCGCCCTGAAGAAGGCCAAGACCATCCAGAGCGCCGCACTCCAGTTCATCGAGCCCGAATTCTTGCAGCCCATAATCATGGAGGTGGGGAAGGCCGCTCCGAAGGAGCTTGAGGAGCTTCAGAAGGAGAACGAGCGCCTTAAAGAAGAGCTCAAGGTTAAGGTGGGGCAACTTAAGGAAACCGAGAAGCTCAGCAAGAAGGCACTCGGTATGCTTGAGAAGGCCGCTGCGGAGAAGGCCGAGTACGAGGCTCGGATTGAGGCCATCGAGGAGGAGGAAGGGGCTCCGAAAACCATAATCGCTACGAAGGTGGGCCCTGGGAGACCCCCGAAGAAAATAAGGGCTGTCCGAGAGATGGAATCCCTCAAGAAGAAGGCCGCAGAATTAGAGGGGCAGATAAAGGCGATAGCGAAGAAGGAGCTCACGCCGGCACAGGAAGGGGAACTCCTTGAGAGCCTGAAGAAGGTCGAGCAGGAGCCGAAGAAGCAGCTCAAGGAAGTGGCGAAGAAGGTCGAGCGCATCGTGGAGAGGGCTCGAAACATCTGCTTCCTCAAGGACGAGTGGAATACCGTGAAGATATCGCTCGGTGAGCACCTGGCGTCCAACATGGCGAGATTGTCTGAAGCGCAGAAGCGCCTCAGCGAGGCGAGGAGTTCGGGCCTCACGGTGGACATCTCCACCTACGAGAACCTTTTGAGGACCTTGCAGCAGGAGGCAGATGTGCTCAGCGAACTCACCAGATACGTCAGGGCAGAAGAGGGGAAGGACCCTGGGCGCTTCCTCTGCACGCAGGGGGAGATGGGTGCGGTCAGGCTCATGAAGACTTCACAGATAGAGAAGGAGAAGGAAGAGCGGGGGGGAGCGTGAGAGTATGGGGAGAATAACAGACCCGGGAACCGCTAAAGACCTGAGGATTCCATGCCACGGTTTCGTGATAGCCCCGGGCAAGACCGTGGAGGACATTTACAGAGAAATTCGGGATACTGGGGTGCTGAGAGGGGAGGATGTGTTCCTTTTCAAGCAGGGCGTGCAGGGCGCGCTATCGAATGCTCAGGATGAGACCATCTGTGATGTGGATATCCTGCGTCTCGAAACTACACCTCCGAAGCTTCAATTCCGTCTCGACCTTATGAGAGGGCTCAAGGAGGGGAAGTACGCCTGCATGGACCGCACGAGCAAGGCCGCAACAATCATATTTCTACGGCAGAGGGCCAGGGAGACAAGGGACGAGAAGGAGCTGGCCCTGCTGGACAAGGCCATCCTGGAGATAGCCGACATTCCGACATGCGAGGACTGAGGTGAGCACTATGGGAGAGCCGAGCGTATTTTCAAAAGCGAAAAAGAGATACGACCCCGGGGACTGCGGGGCACCGTGCGATGACGAGCGAGGAGCCCCACGCCGGCCCATTACCGAGGAAGAGATGGAACGCATGAGACGAAGACACGCAGGTGGACAATGGTAGACCGAGAAGATGTCCGCAGGGTTCGGAGGATGCACAGCCGCAGGCCGCTCCGGGCCCGGATGAGGGATGAGGAGACCACCGAGCCCTTTGCCGAGTCCGTCGAGGAATGGGCGGTCAGCCCTGAGGAGAAGGATTTCCCGCGTGTCGATGTGAAGAGCCACCTTACGTTTCACCATTTCGAGAAGATGGCGGGCAAGGATATGTTCCTTGGAGAAATATTGGCGAGGGACAAGAGCGGGGAGAAGGTGGGGCATATCCAATATGCAAGAAATAATTGTGATATCCACCTGAGCCTCGTTTCGGTCCCCCTGCCCGAGCATAGCAAGAAAGGGGTTGGGGCCTTTCTCTTACGGGAGTTCATTAACCTACAGGACAAGCTCTGCCTGAACTCCACCCTACAGGTCGTGCCTTTCGGCATGTACGGCCCGGAGGAGATAGGATTCCATGAATATACTACTCAGCAAGAGATACTCAAAGCTCTCTACGCCTCCTTTGGGTTCGAGGAGTTTCCCCGTGGGGAGGACGTGATGGTCAGAAGGCCGGTCTGCGACATCGGGAAAAAGCTTAAGCCCGAGTGTGAGAATATCGACCTGTCCATGCTTGCGTTGCTCGAAGATGTGGATTAGGGGTGTGGGAAGATGGATTGCGAGGAACTTATCAAGGTCATTATAGAGGCGATAAAGGACGAGCAGAAGGCGCAGCCCGAATACAAGAATCTCGCCTTCGAAGCCTCAAGCTTTCTCAAGGTACGGGGTGCCAATGGCACGACCAGCGGGGTGGTAAGGGAGGGCATAATGGGACTGGCGAAGGACGAGGGGAAGCACGAGAAATTCCTGACCGAGCTCCTCGCTTCCGTCAGGGATGTATGCCCCACCGAGAGATACCCCGTATCTGAAGAAGAAGCCGCCATCGGGCTCGGGAGGCTCTTCGAGGAGCCCAAGACTAAACTGGAGATTTCCGAGGCGGAAGCGAGAGCCGGGCTTGAGAAACTCTTCGGGTAGGTGCTCACCATGCCCGTCCCCCAGCCCCTCATGCCGCTGATTCAGCTAGGGGACGTGCTCAACCTTCTGGCCCCGCACAACGTCCTTGCCACGCTCCTGACCGGCGGGCAGTACCATGCCCCCATATACAGCAAGGGGACGGCTGCCGAGTTCTACAACCCGACCCAGCTTGGTAACAAGATACCAGGGATTACCTTCAGTTATTTGGAGACCGTCCCATATACGAAGTATGGCTACATGGACCCAGAGCGGGGTGGCGGTGAGACGAAATTCTGGGTCTACAACAAGAGCAACGAGACCAAGATGCTCCACATTGCGGTGAACCAGCTCCTCTGCCGGAAGGTCTCGACTGGGGGAAACTTCCCATGCGAGTACGAGGCGGGCACCTACCCCCTCGTGTACTCAGAGGACGTGTTGCTTCATCCAGGCGGGGCCAAGGAGATTAAGTTCCATATGTACACCCCGATGGTCCCAACCACCATGCAGCCTGGGGATGTGGAACGGGTGCGGGTCGAGGTTAATGTCACGGATGAGAAGGGGAACCGCGCAAAATTAGCGGCGATGGCGGTCCCGCAGCACCCGTGAGCTGTTCTTCATCTCCGAACGGGCTGGTCGCAGTTCTGGCACCTTGTAGCCCCAGGCGGGAGTAGGGTTCTACAGCGAGAGCAGCGCGGCCCGAATAGAAAATAGAACAGTCCTGCCGCTGCAAGACCTCCGAGCGTCGTTAGACCCATAGCGGCATTGAACTCTCCTTCAGTGTGTCTGGACTTTGCTTTGCCCATGCTCACCCTTTCCGCTTCTCCCAGCTCTTCTTGGAATGTTGATAGAGCTTCTTCACAACCTCCTCGTAGAGCTCTAGCTGGAGCTTCCTGAACTCGCCCTCATCATAGTCGGCTCCACTTAGATAGAGCACCCCTGTGTGGGACAGGACCTTAGCTATCACCTTATGGTGTTCCCCCGCCCTTCTGAAACAGTATTCATCGTGGATTAGGCACTCAAGCTCCTCGTGGCAGATTACCTCCACCATCACCCGTGAGATATCGAACCCATCCTCTTCGAGAAGCTTCCAGAACGGGGATTCCGTGTTTATTATTATGTGGTTACCATCGAAGTGAAATTCGGAGTGCGCCAGGAAGGGCGAGGGCACCCTTGTACCGAAGATATAGTCGTATATGATATCGCTCGCGAGCGTGAGCCCAGTATCGATTTGGAACATAGCACCACCTCAGGGTACTATCTCGTCTCGAAATCCTTCATGACACCGGCCAGGGACTGCTTGCTCATCGCCATGAGCTTCTTCAGCCACACGACATCCTTGAGGGAGGAGCTGACTTTCACCTTACCCCCCACCATGGCCTTCATGGGGTCGAGCTTGCCGCTCAGCAGGGCAATGAGGCTTGCGCTGTCGGTCATTATCTTGATGTCGTAGACCATCGGGACCTGCCTCGTGATTGAGGGCACCACCCCATTGTCGAGCTCGAAGTACCAGTTGCCACCGTCGGTGAGGCAGAACACGATTTTCTTGCTCACGCCGGCGAGCTGCTGCTGGAAGGCGGGGTCGCTCTCCGCTTTCCTGTTGAAGTCGCTCCTGATGTGCTCGAACAGTTTCTCAAGGTCCGCTGTCATGCCTATACCCCACTGTTTTCGGGATATTTAATCCCAATCAAGACATCCTCATGGTCACTCACCAACCCGCCCTTTCGGAACTGCATTCTCTTGAAGAAGCTGAGACGCCCCTTGGGTTCCCTACGCATTTTCCCATCGAGAGTTCGGGTCTCCACGACCTCGAACAATCGGGGCTTGAACCAGGCGATTATATTGAACCCCGCCTTCTCAAGAAGGGCCTTTGTGTCTATGTCGAGCCGCCTCAACTGCTTATTCTTGGTGGGGTTCTTCGTGACCGTCACGATGGCCCTGCACACCTTCGCGCACTCTTGATAGACAGAGAGCATTGCCTGCAAATAGGTCTCTTTCCCCTTCACGGCCTTCTCCTCATCGAGGTTCCCAATCTGCCCCTCTCCCTCGGGATAGTTCGAGCGGAAGCTGCCCTTCATGGGCTTGAACCCCCTCTTCACATCCCGGGCCTCGGCATTGTCGCCTGGCCTTGGGTTTCCATACGGGGGCGAGAGGACCACCACGGGCTCGTCCTTCAGGGTGCCTAGATTGCCCTCGCTCACCCCGTATCCCTTTGCGGCTAAGTTTCCAGCCGCCTGCCGCTTCAGCAGGGCGGGGTCGGAGAGCGGGCCTTTTTTGCTGGTCACGTTGGTGCCGCCGGATTGTGTTGGGTACACGGGGCTGGTCACGACGACGGGTTCCCTGTCTGGGAGATTCCCTATGTTATTCTCGTCGTCAGAATAGTCTCTGTGGAGAGATTTCTCCCTGTAGAGTTTCTCCGTGCTTTCTGCGCCGCCGCCGTGCCCCACTCCCTTGCCCAGCCCATAGGGGGGGCTCATCACCAAGACGGGCTTGTCCGGGCAGTTCCCGATGTTGGCAGGGTCCGGGGAGTACCCACTCTTCCCACGCTGAATCTTCTGCCACTCGTTCGAGAGCTCCCTCATCTTCTCGTTGGGGATGGGCCAGCAGCCCGCCTTCTCCTTCGCCCACACGAAGAACTCGGGGACGTTGGGGCCCTCCCCACCCTTTATCGCATCCACGAAGGGCGGGCTGGTCAGCACTACGGGGCGGTCTGGACAATTTCCGATATTCTGGGGGTCCTCGCTGTATCCCCCCACATTCATCTCGTTCTGCATCGTGCCCTCGCGCTTCCTCTGCTGCTCGTTCCCCTTGTCGAACCTATTAGCGTAGGGCGGACTGAGCACCGAGACGAGCCCGTGCTCCTTCAGCAATTCCGAGAGCTTCCTCGCGTCTCCCTTTATGATGGTCCAGTTCACCTTCCTCTTCAGGCGGTCCTCCAGGAGGGTCTTGTTCACCTCCTGCATGAACACGAACTTTTCCTCAAGCTCGACGGTTATCGCCCGGTTCCTGTCGGGGTCCATCAGTATCCAGCCGATTGCGGTGGTCCCGATGCCCGCCATGGGGTCGAGCACGGTGTCCCCGTACTTCAGGATGCCCTTCTTCATGAGGTACTGGAATATTTTCTCAAGAAGCCCGTTCGCCATCTTCGCCGGATGACTCACACTTCCCTTGCTCTTGTAGGCATTCCATTTGTGGGGCCCGTAGCATCCCTTCCATTCCTCTTCTTCAATGTCCATTTCCATTCCTCCCTATTCCACTAGCTCCCTGAGCCACTGCCGATACTCCGGCCTGTCGATTACTTCCCTGTAGAGCTCTTCCTTGCCTTGGAGCGTGGCCCGTATGCGCTCCTCGACCGTGCCTGGGGTCAGGAAGGAGTAGATGAAGACCGGCTTGGTCTGGCCGAGCCGATGGGCCCTGTCCTGTCTCTGCTTAACACGGGCGGGGTTCCAGCATGGCTCGCATTCAAAGACGTAGGAGGCGCACTGGAGATTGTGCCCCACCTCCCCTGTCCTCGTCGCGACTAGCACCTGATTTTCGCCCCAGAAGGCCTCCTTCTGCGCTCCTATGCATTTTTCCTGCCCATGGAGGTATGAGACCCTCAACCCCTCCCTGCGCAGCGCAGCCACGATTATGTCGCAGAACCGCTTGAACTCGGAGAACACGATGACCTTGTTTCCTGTTAGCACGGCTTCATTCACCCTGGGCACCAGCTCATCCAGCTTGGAGGAGAAGGGGTGCTTGGGGCTCACCAGGGCCGTGGAGTTGCAGATTTCCCGCAGGTATGTGAGCTGGGCAAGGACCGACACGATGGGGACCGTCTTGTCATCCACCATGAGGAGGAACCTATCGCGGGCGAGTGCGTACATGGCTTCCTGCTCCTGGGTAAGATGGGTCTCCAGAATGATGTTGGTCTTGGGGGGAAGCTGAAGGTCTACGTCTTCCTTCCGCCGGCGCAGCATGAAGCTCTTCAGGGCGTTGTGCAGGGCTTCGGGGGGGGCCTGACGAACCATCTGCCTGAGCTGGTTGGGCCCTGGCTTGAAACTCCTGCTGTCCAGATAGAAGTAGCTCCCCCTCGTGGGGGTCAGGGAGGCCCGCATCGCGTAGTACGTCCCGTTCCCAGTGAACTCCATCAGGCTGTAGAGGTCCGAAATGCGGTTCTCGATGGGCGTGGCCGTGAGGATATAGCGGTACCTGGGGAGCCTCAGACCCTTTACCGTTCGAGCGGTCAGGGTCTTGCGGTTCTTTATCCTCTGGGCCTCGTCGAGGATGATGCAGTTGTAGGGGATGGCGCTTATTCCCTCGGCATCCCTAATGACGACATCGTAGCTCACGATATAGAAATTGGCCTTCTCCATGTACTGAAGTGCTCTCTTTGCGGCGCTTCCCCCTATCACGAGCGGCTTAAGGTCCGTCCACTTCCTTACCTCGTGCTCCCACTCATCCTTTATGGTATGAGGGCAGACCACGAGGGTGGTGAGACCTTTTCTGAGGCAGCACATTATGGCCTGGGCGGTCTTCCCGAGCCCGGGGTCGTCGCAGAGGAGCGCCTTGTCCCTGGCTTCGAGGAACGCTACACCCTGCTGCTGATAGTCTCGGAGCATGCTTGTCCTCTTATCCGTACATGACCTCCGGCGCTGAGACCTTCGGGAGCGGGGGCTCGGGTTTGCGGTCCTTCAGCATGAGGACTGCCTTCGTGCCCCCGTCCTCGTACTTCACCACGTAGTATTCGTTGAATGCCGAGAGGGGCTTCTGCTCGCTCTGGAAATCGTGCAGGAGCAGCTCGGGTATCCCTTTCGCCTTCAGGTTCTCGTAGATGTGCTCGTCGATTACCACCTCATCGTACTTCTCCATGCCCAGGAGGGTGCAGACCTTTATCATCCGCTCCATCACATCCTTCTGGCACTCCATATCGTTGCACTTGTGCCTGACGAATATCAGGCATGCTGGCTTTCTCATTCTCAGGTCTATCACACGCTCTTCTTCTTTCTTCTTCTCTTCGCTCATTTTCATCCCTCTGTTCCAGTATACTCTTTTATTATCGGTGCAATCTTTTCCAGGAGCTCCTTGTGGCATTTGTCGCAGAGCCCTGAAATTGTGATTGTAATTGGGGAGGCCTTCTTGGTATCGATGGTCTCACATCGGGGGCACTTCCATATTTCGGTTGTCCGCGGCCCCTGAATGACCGTAGCTGGCTTACCCTCCTCTATAGTTATGACCTCGCCCCTCCGCCCCCTGAGGGTATTGAGATTGCATTTCGTGCAGGTGTAGGATTTCCTCTTAATCCCATTTATGTCGGGACCGCTCGATACCGTGTGGACCCGCTGGGCCTTGCACTTGGGGCAGGGCAATATAGTTTCGTTCATGCGCACGGTATCTCCCAGTATGAATCGAGGGTCTTGATTTTCTTGGCCTTCTCTATTTTCTTCTCGGTTCTCTTTCGCCTCGCCCTCTCGGTCGCGGCTTTCTTTGTATTACTCCGATGGCACATTGGGCAGAGCACCTGCAAGTTCTCCTGGTCGAGATAGTCCCCTCCTTCGGAGACGGGTACTTTGTGGTGGACCTCGGGCTCCCAGGTGTGCTCCTTGCACGCCTCGCAGTGGTAGAACCCCTTGTTCTTCTTCTTGTTTCTCGCAAGGGCTTCCTTGATTGCCAGATAGTACCCCATGGATTCCCTCGACTTGTGCGCTGCCCAATACTGCTTGAGGCAGTCCGTCTCATCCTCCCGGTGCCATCGCCGCCTATTGCTATCGAGCTTCTTCCCGCACCAGCAGCAATACCCCAGGCCCTTGAAGGCGTAGGGACATACCGGCTTTACGTTCTTCATCACCCTGCTCTCGTATGCGTCCCTACAGGAGTCCTCGCAGTATTTCTTCCTCCCCCTGGGGAGATGAACACCACAATTCAGGCAGGTCGGCATCTCAAATCCCCCTGTACCAGCTCGGCGGGTCGTTGTTGATGGGGTCCTCCTCGTAGTCGTCTTCCTCGCGGCGCATCGAAATCTCGCATGAGTCCTCGTCCATGGGGTACCCGTTCATGAGCTCCCAGTCGCAGCGCCGGCAGACCCAAATCTCCTCCCGCTCCTCCTCGGGTATGGGGGTGTGGCTGTCCTCGTAGATGTAGTCCATCCCCTCCTTGTGCCTGTAGGTCCTGAAGAGGGTGTGGTCGAGACCGAAGCAGCGCTGGCATTCGAGGTCGTAGTCCTTGGATTTCTTCACGTCTTTCGACATTGTGCTCACCTCACAGCTTCGCCTGTTTCGTCATCTTCTTGCCCTTCAGTCTCGGGCAGGTCTTCTCCTCGCAGATGCCGAAGTTCTCGTATTCTTCAGTCCTTTTAGGGTGCCTGCACCTTCGATACATTCCGCCCTTCCTCTGCACATGCTTGCACCTCTTTGAGTACCCCTGAAACCACTTCGAGCCCGTGTTGTTCAGATATGCGCCCTTCCCCATGGTCTCAGTTCCCTCCGAACATCACATCCAGGGGCTTCTCCGGTCTGGCGGGCGGCTTCATCTCTGGTTCTTCCTCCTTCTTGGATTCCCCCTTGGACACTTTGAGCTTGCCCGTGAAGACATTGAAGTCGCCCCGGAGCTTGTTGCCCTTTTCATAGAGCTGGTCCTCGAAGTATCTAACCCCCGTGTGGTGACTATCGCTCATCACCACATCCCTGTCGTCGTAGTCCGCCCAGTCCTCGGCCTCATGGAGATGGTCTTCCGGGTCCTCGCCCTCTGGCAGGAAAATTGTGACATTCTTCTCGTATGTTATCGTGAGGTCGTGCCTGATTATCTCGACTTTATCGAGCTCCTGCGCCTTTCCCTTTAGGGATTTCAGGCATGGGTCGTACTCCGCAATTTCGTCGGTGTGCATGGTCATGAGGTCGTCGTTCTCACACCTGAGATTTACGAAGAACGCCTTGGTCGGGCCGTTTGCCCTCCCCACTATCCTGAAGAGCTCGCTCTTGCAGACCCGGCATTTGAGCAGGGGCTCGTTCCGCTCGCCCAGAAGCCTGAACCTCGTGAGCTCCTCATCCCTCATGGGACCACCTTCAGGTTCTTCTTGAACTCCCAGGAGGTATAGGTGTACCCCTTGGGGGGGAAGTCGCTCTCCGCAATGACTTCCAGGTTGAACTCCGTCCACTTCACGCTCACCATGTGGGTCATGCCGGCCTGCCGCCCCACCGCCCTCACGACCCCCCGGCGCTTGAACTCGTGCTTCCAGCTCTTCATCTCCACCTTCATGCCCTTCATGAAGGTATCGTCGAACTCCGCAAGGCAGAGGAGGTTCACCCCGAAGTAATTCTTGAAGTGGAGCTCCTCCTTCATATATCGGATGGCTGAGGGGCAGATACACGCCACCTTATCGTGGTGACGCGTCCTGAAGGGGCAATTCTTGTGGGCCTTCTTCAGGGGTATGTCCTTCGACTTGAGCCTTGGGCAATATTTCGGCTTGATGTAGCGCATGTGCTCACCTCTATTTACACTCGCATTCTTCCTGGCACGTCCAGCCCTCGGGGGAGTCGTTGCACCAGTGGGCCTTGGCCCTCTTTGAGTGGATGTTGTATCGGATATAGGGGCATCTATCGCATTCCATCCCGCAGTGGCCTTCGATTGGGGACCTCATTTTCCTGAGATGGAAACGAGACAGGAGAAGCTCCAGGGCTTGAGCCAGCCTCTCCTCACGCTTGAAGTCCCTGCTCTCGATATACTTGAAGTTGCCAGCGTTCTCGTTCCGGGATTTCATTACCCTGAAGCAGCACTCCTCGTGGTGCGCTCTTATGGCCCTCATGCCAATCTCGTATGCCTCGTCATCGTCTATGTTCTCTTTCTCTCTTCCAACCATCCGCCTCACCTCTCGGTAATTATCCACCCCACGCAGTGCATCCCAGAGAGTATCACTCCACGCCCCTTCTCCACATCGAAGGATACCGTTACGTCCTTGCTGATTAGGTGCCTCTTCACGTCGTGGAGTATCTCCGCTTCTACCAATTCGCGGTTCTTCATATTCTCGTCGGGTATTACCAGCGATATGCTTATTCCATCTCGTCCCAGGTCATTAACTCGAAGCTTTGCCATCTTGCTCGCCTTCCTTTACTATTTCTCGCTTTTTCCCTCGCCCTTTAGCTTTACCCTGTCTCTTGGGAATGGCGGGATGAATACTCTGTCGCGCTTCTTGTCCGCCTTCAGCTCCCCCCACTCCCTCTCCTTTCTTTCTTTCCGCTTCACGTCTATCGAACTCCTTGTCCGCCTTTATCACTTTCAGGAACCTAATAAATTCCGCTTCCAGCATCTCCATCTCCTTCTCGGTGAGCCCGTGCGCCTCCATGAACTTTATCCTGGCGAAGCTGTTGCTCTCGGGCGGGACCACCGGTAGGAAGTCGTCGAACGTCGCTTGCTTATCAGCCATATTTGGCCTCCAGCTTTGCTATGCGGTTATTCGTTCCGGGGAGAGAGATTTCCTCCCCGCAAATATCGCATTTAAGGAATGATTTCCTACCTTTCCGCCCCCTACTCACCCCTTTAGTGAATGCCTTAGAGTGGCATTTGGGGCACTCCGTTCCGTCTATATTCCAACCATCCTCCGCTATGGGATACACACCATAATTCTCCAGACCCATGTGCCCACCACCTATTCCAGTTTCTCCTGCCTCACCACCTCGAACTCGGAGACGTAGCGTTCCTTCCACCCAGGGTACATCTTGGAATAGAGCGCCTCATATTCCTCTGGGGTGTACCCCCCCTCGGCTTCAGCGTCGGACGCGGATATCATCTGCCAGCTACCCTCTTTCGATTTCCTCTTTACCAGGATGCGCCCCCTGGGGTCCGCCTTGGCGCACCGCTTCGGCTGAACGGCGTAGGTGTGGCCCACTTTATATCTGCCTGTGGGTCTCCTCGTCTGGACCTTCTTCCCTTTGAATATCATCTCGATGTGCTTCTCTCCATTCCGGCTGCCGCTGAATATCAAGTGCTCACCTCCATCTTGGGAACTCCTTGTAGGTCTCGCCATCGAGCACGGCCTTCCCTCGCTCCTTCTGGTCCGGCCACCCTCCCCACTGCTTGAAATAGAAGGGGACCTTCGCAAGCCTGCACTCGGCCCTCAGGTAGCGCACCCAGTCCGGCATCATGATGCGGCAATGCTTCCCGCTCTCCCCACCCACGATGACCCACGCCACCGTGGGCTCGCTGTGTATGCCCTCGTAAGGGAGGTACTTGTCCAGCTTGATGTGGCCCAGCAGGGGCTCGACCGAGACGAAGAGGTTGCGGGAGGGGATATTCAGGAGCTCGGGGATGCGCTCGTCCGCCCTCTCCTGGTTCTCCGCCGTGACCCCGAACCACACATGGTTCAGGCGTGGCCCCACGAACCACTCGTTCCTCTCGTTCAGATAGTCCGCCATCCTCTTGGCCCGCTTAGTGAGCACAAAGAAGAGGTGGTGTGGGGCGCATATCATGCTATCGAAGACCGATGTGATGAAGTCGTAGGGCACGCTGTCGTGGAAGAGGTCCCCCATGTCCACCACGAAGCAGGCCCGGGGCTTCTTCCACCCCCTCGGTTCTTCGAGCCGGTCCCAGTGCAGTGTGACCTTGAAGGGGTTCTCTTCGTCGTACCCAAATCTGCCCTTGAGCCGCGTCTCCGCAACGCGCTTCGCCCAGCAGTATTTGCAGCCTTCCGATATTCTATCGCATCCACTCACTGGATTCCACGAGCACCCCTTGTATCCCGGTACCTCGGTCCACTCTACTACCATTAGCTTCCCCTCCTCATTACCTTATACCTATCTCCCTCTGGGTTCCAGAGCCGCCCATCGTTGAGCAGGCGCTGGATATCCTTGCGCACCTTCTCCTCGGAAGTCCCGTCCTTGCAGAGACGCTTGAGTATATCTTCCTCCGTGACGCCCCTGCCGTCGTCGCATTCCTCCACGCAATCGATGATGTTCTGGAAGCGGTCCTTCCTCGCTCGGCTGACGCCCGACACGATGCTGTCTATATCGAGCACACCGCCCTCACTCGCCACCTTCCTCAGGAAGGTCTCGATTATGCGCTTCGCCCTCTCCGCATCCTGCCCCTCCACCTTGTCGCTGAGCCTTATCCTCGCACTCGCCTCCGAGAGGCGCACCAGCGCCTCAAGCTGCCTTGGGGTCATGGGGACGGCCCCGCCTCCCTCCGCATCCGGCTTGGACTGCGCCCTTATCGTGACATAATAGTCCTTGATGAGGTCTATCGCCTCCTCCTCCATCTGGGGGAACACGCTCCTGCGGGCATATGCTATGTATTTCCTCAGGAAGTCTGGTTCTATCGGGGGAGTGATGAGCGCTAGGGATTTCTCCCTGCCCTTTCTCACCTTCCTTCCCGCTCCCGCTTTCTCCCTCGCCAATGTCTCCCCCGCCTCCTGCACCGCCAGGATATGGCCCGCCAATGCCTCGTCCCTTGTACGGTCGGGCTTGTCGATGATGGGAAAGATGACATCGAACCTCGATAGCAGGGTGGGGTCGAAATCCATCTGGTCCGCAAGGTACTCGTGCTCATCGAACCTCCCCTCCTTCGGGTTCGCCGCTGCCAGCACCGCGCATCTCGACTGTAGCGTGGCATCTATGCCGGCCTTTCTGAAAGGTATCTCCTGCTGCTCCATGGCGAAGTGTATCGAGCCCGCATCCGTCTCGCTCATCTTGTCCAGCTCATCTATCGCACATACCCCAAGGTCGGCCAGCACGAGCGCCCCCGCCTCCAATGTCCACTTCCCCTCCCCCCACTCATCGTGCATGGCTGCCGCCGTCAGGCCCGCCGCCGACGAGCTCTTGCCGGATGCGAACACGCCCCTGGGGGCGAGCCGCGCTGCGCTCCTCAGAAGCTCCGTCTTTGCGGTCCCGGGGTCGCCACACAACAACACGTGGATATCCCCGCGCCTCCTGTCCCCGTTAGGGAGCACCTTCCTCACCCCGCCGAAGAGCTGGAGCGCTATCGCCTCCTTCTCCACCTCGTACCCATACACCGTCGGGGCTATGGAGTTCACAATTTGCTCGTAGAGGTCCGGCTCCTGCGAGAGGCCCTTGATTCGCTCCTCGTCCTCCCTGGAGAGCACCACTTCCTCATACGCCTTCTCCTCTGTTTCGGCCCAGAGCAAATCCAAGTACCAGTTGAATGTCGTGGTCTTCCCCACGGGCTTGCTCCTCAGTATTCCCGTAAGGGTAGCTCGGTCGCCGGGCCTTACCACCCTACAGAGGTCGTCCTCTGCGTACCCAGTTATCTTCTCCGGCTGGTCCGTGCCCAGGGAACCCTCGGGGCTCTCCTGTATCTCTATCTTCTGGGTGTCGATGAACTCCGACCTCGCGGTGCTCCTGTCCTTCGTGGGAACCGTGTCTCCCTTCAGAAGTGTGAAGCGCGTCGAGGCGGCGCTCTTCCCGCACCCCCCCTGGTCCTTGTAGCACTCGATGGGCTCCTTGAAATCCCAGTCGGGCTGGGGCTCTCGTATTACCGCGAAGCAGCGGGCGCACTGGAATATCGCATCGAGAATGCGGCCCTGCACTGCCGTGACCCTCCTCACTATGCCCTCAAGGGTCACCATCTGGCCCACATGCGCACTTGAGACGGCCCTGACGGGAATGTAGTTCAGCATGTTCTCCGACCCCCTGACCCGAACCTTGAATTTCTCGACCTTGGAGTCCGGGGGCATGGCCTCCCGCACGGCGCTCTCGGCGGCGCTCAAAGAGGCTGAGGGGTTCTTCATGAGGTCTTGGGCGAACTCGGAATCGTACTCCTGTAAGGTATCCCACTCAACCATAAAGGAGCGCTTTTTCGGCCAGGCGTTCGCTAATTCGAGCACTTCAATCTGGCATTTCTCCCGTATGTACTGCGTCCACGCAGCGAGCCTCGTCTCCTGGTTCAGTCCTGTGGGGATGGTTCCACCTCGGCGTATGTCTCTATGTAAAGTTCGTCCCTACCCGTATCTCTTAACCTGGCTGAGGATTATCTTGCAGTCGGCCTCGGTCAGCACTCCTTCCTGGAGTTTCTCGGTCATTCGTTCCTTCACGGCATCTATACCGTTATTAACGACCAGTGCCTTCATGTCGTTCGTGAATCTATCTATGTTGAAATACGTCTTCGCCGTAATTGGCTGCTCCGGCTTCCTCCCATCAATCTTCCTGGCCAGGAGCTCCCTGTGCTGAATGGCAAGTTGCTCGGCGCGCTCAATTTCCTTCCTCAAGTATTCCTCGTCCTGTCTCGCCAGGCCTTCGAGGAACTCGATGAAGAGCTGGTTCTTGTTCGGGGTGCGCTTCCAGACCTCGTATAAGTCTTCTCTTCCAGCGGGCAAATATATTGAGATTGTGGGGCCTGCCATCTATATCCCTCCTTTCGACGCGTCACTTCTCTTTCATCTCGTCCTTCTCTGCTTCTTTCTCGTCCCTTTTCTCCTGGGCCTTCTGAGAGTCGATTCTCAGAATGACATCCTGGAGCACAATTTCAAGTGAGCGCCTGACTTCTTCGAGTGAGGCCGTGGGATGAATGAGTGTTACTGTACGCGCATTCATGAGGGCGTCTATATCTCCCTTATAGCCATCCTCAATCATCTCCGTGGGAACATAGAGGACCTTTGCTGTCTCGTTAATCTTCATCTTCTTCTTCATACTCAACCCCTCCAGCGTGGGATTTCCTGAATGACATCGATAATATATATGTTTTTCCGTGGTGGAGCCTATGTGTACATTGTAGCCCGTGTTCATGTCTAACATGAGATTACGAGACAGGTCTGTATCCACTGAAGAAAAGGGTAGCCCCCCCTAGCGTCCATTGGGCCCATGGAGGTTCCAATGGACGACCCCCCCGGATACCTTTTTTCTAATTTTATCATCATTATCATTTTATTTTTTTTATTTTTTATATATTATATCTAGAGCAGTATTACTTGCAGCCATTTTGGTCCATTGGACTTCCAATGGATATTTCCAATGGACAATATCCAATGGATATCCATTGGACTAATGGAAATATCCAATGGACAATTTGCCGTATTCAGGACAACTTTCAAGTTTCATCGGAACCCCACCTGCGAGTGGAAAAACCATAAATTTCTGTCCATTGGACTTCCAATGGACGGCCCCCTCCCCCCGAACCCCTCACCCTGCTACTCCTCCTCATTCCCGCGCTTCTCATCCCACTCCAGGGCCTCCAGCTCCTCATCGTGCGCCCCCATGTCCTCAAGTATCTGCTCAACAGTCTTGAGCTCTATGAGGACCCCCTTCGTGTTCTTCACCCTCGCAGCCTCCTCATGTGCTCCCTTGCCGAACGAGAAGGCCACAATCATGCCCGCCCTCTTCCCCATCCTCTCTATGGCGGTCTCGAAGTTGTCCACGACATTGCGCCCGACAGCATCTGACCGTTTAATCTGCAACGGATTCCCATCAGCGAGGAATCCGTCGATGCCCTTGTCCCCCACCTTCTTCGGTGACGGGTGCCCGTAGAGCTTCTCCACCACCCACTCCTGGAAGGCGAACGGTTCGAGGGCCCGCAGGGACTTGATGCTCATGGGCATCCCGACCAGCCTGGGCGTGACCCCGAGCCTGCGCAGCCGGCGCTCCGTCATCTTGCACGCCAAAGGGCTCACATCGACGGCAATCCATCGTCGTCCGAGCTGCTGCGCGACCGCAGCCGTCGTCCCCCCGCCCACCATCGGGTCGAGCACGATGTCGCCCTTGTTCGAGGAGGCCTCTATTATGCGTCCCAGCAGGGCCTCCGGCTTCTGCGTCGGATACCCCAGGCGCTCCTTCTGCCCCCTGTAGATGTCCGCTATGTCGTCCCACACACTATCCAGGATAGCGCCCTCGAACTCGTACAGGACATCACCGGGCTTCGGGTCTCTCCCGTGCTGGACCTTGAACCTCGCCACGTAGTCCTTGAACTTCACCTTGTCGCTCCTCGGGAAATCATCGAAGAGAACGGTCTTCCCGTCCCTGCTCTGCTTAATCCATCTGGAGTAGAGGGCGTTCTTCTCGACGGGCCCGCGCTGGATGTTGAAGGTGTACTCTTTGGACTTCGTGTAGAAGAGGATGGTGTCGTATTTCCTCGGGAACACCTTCGTGACCGCCTTTATCCCACCCTTCTTGTGCCAGATTATTTCGTTCCTGAACTTCCCATCAAATATACCGTCTAGGAGAAGTCGCAAGTGGGCATTGGCATGGTGGTCGCAGTGTAGGTAGAAGGAGCCGGTATCCTTCAGAACCCTGTGGCACTCACGGACGATGGGCTCCATCCAGGAAATGTAGTTCTCGATGCCGCCCTTCCACCGGTCCTCGAAGGCCTTCATCTCATACCCGTTGCCCCAGATGACCTCATAGTGCTTGTTGGAAAAGAATGGGGGGTCGAGATAGATTAAGTCCACACTCCCTTCCGCAAATTTGTGCAGGAGCACCTCCCTTGCGTTCCCGCAGAATATCGTGCCCGTCTCGGCCATAAAATCGCCTCGGAAAAAAAACTAAAAGGAGCAGGGGCCGCTCAGCCCGTCAGCTCCTTCACATCCTTCGTGGGGAGGGCTCCCATGGCCTGTATCTCGCCCTGTATTTCCTTCACGGCCAGCACAACGTCCTTCAGGCTCACAATCTTCTTGATGGCGTTGCGGAAGGCGAAGGTCTCGCAGCACTCGCTGCGGGAGGACTGGAGGAAGCCCTTGAGCCGGTTCTTGGTGTACACGCCCTCGCAGGAGATTATCTGCTCGCTCTTCTTGAGCGTGACCACGCACTTCGTCGTCTGGTCGGTGTCCTCATACTTCACATCACAGGAGAACCCCTGCTTTATGTAGCCCTCGATGAGCCCGAGCTTCCAGGCGTTGATGCCCAGCCACTTGCGCTTGGTCGTCTCGCCCGTGTTCTTGTTCCTGAACTCGGCCTCGTACTGGAGCACCAGGTCGGAATTCTGAGCGATGTCCCGGGCCTCGATGAGGTCGGAGCGCTCGTTCTCGCCCTCGATACGCTCTATCTCGATGTTGGCGGGGACCCGTGCGGGCTCGCTCTTCGGCGGTGCGCTCTTCGAACCGGACTGGCCGGTATAGCTCGTAGGTCGCCTCCCGTTCTGGTACTCCTGTATCAGCTTGGGGTCCAGCCCGAGGGTGCGGCAGTCCTCAGCCGAGAAGTTGTCTATCTTCATCATGGCCCCGTGGATGTCGGGCGTGTAGAACTTTCCGTCGCTCCCTTCCCACACCCCAGTGTCCACCTTCTTGAACCGCACATTCGCCTCGTCGCGTTTATCCGCAGGCTTGGGCGGCGCGGGCGACGGGGCCGGCATGGTCTTTCCACGCACCGAGGGGTCAGACGGCGGCGTGGAGGGCACGGCGTCCCCCAGCCTCTTCTGCGTCCCCTTGGGCGGAGCGCTCACGGCCTTCTCGTTCTCCTCGCTGTAGTGCATGGCCTTCTCGGGCGTGACCTCGTAGAATGCCAGCTCTTCCGGCGGGACGGTATCCACAGGGGTCAGAACCCCATCGGCGTCGAGCCGGTATATCCCGTCCTTGCCCTTCCAGATGTTTCCCTCAACCTTCACATTTCCTTTTTCAATCCACTGCTTCTCGATTTCCTTGCTCGCCATTATCCTCGCCTCCTCGTATCTCTTTCCTCGTGCGCCACACAGCGCATACCTTTCAAATGCCCCTCACTTGGATAAATCCTTTTGGGAGGGGTCGGTGAAAGTGCTATCTGTCTCACTCTATACCTAATTTCTTCTTCTCAGCCCTTACTGCGTCCTTGTTGTCCACCAGCTCGTTGCCACATTTAGTACAGGTGTATTGCCGGACCTTCACGCCGTGCCTCTCCCCCACTCCTTCCTTGAGGGGCGCGCCGCATTTCCCGCACGCCATCACCCTCCCCGCCTTCCCGCTCATGCCCCATCCCCCTTGGCCTCACTGAGGACGGCCTGTGCTGGCTTCTTCTCCCCCTCGGGCTTCTTCTCGGGAGCAGGCGCTGCCTTCTCCTCCTTCTTCGGGGGTGCGGGCTGCGGTGCAGGCTTCTGGGTAGCGGGCTTCCTCCCACCCTTTCCCCGTCCCGTGCTGGTTGGTGCCGTCGCTGTCGGGGGTTCCGCAGCCCCCTCGCCCTTCTCCTTCCCATCCATCATCCGTGCGACATCGCTCAGGCGGGTGGGCTTACCCGTCCCGCCCACAGCGATGTTCAAGTTCCTGAGCTCGGCCCTGATGTCCTCCATGACCTTCCTCTCGTTATCGACGGAGGAGCGGAGGAGCACGAGACAGTTCACGGTGTCCTTGAGGTGCGCCACAAGGAGGTCGCTCTTCCCCATCATGCTCTCCTGCATGCCCTTGAGCTGCTGGAGCACATTCTCCAGGCTGCCCCCGAGATAGGCGAACCCCTCGCCCAGTGCGATATCGAAATCCTCAGGCTTCTCAGGCGGCTTCAAACGTGGCGGTGTCTGCGGTGGCGGTCCCATCATCATCACAACCCCTTAGTGCTCACTTGGTCTCCGCTTTCTTCTCGGAGAGCTTGCTGGCGCGGAAGTCCACCATGTCGGCGGGTATCCACTTCCCGGCCTTCACGAGCCCGTTCTTGAGCAGGATGGCATCCTCAATGTAGCGGGAAATGGCCCCACGCCCATCAGGGTCCTCCCCTATCTGTTTCATGCCCTTTATCAGCTCGTCGTCGGTATCCCTGCGTATAGTTATGGTCATGCTCTGCATCCTTGCCATGGGCTCACCTTCCAGAACGGTAATTTGCCTGGGGCCTAATATTAGTTGTGGTAGTCGTTACCATCACCACAACCATTATTCCTCCTCACCCGGCCCCCCCTTCTCGGGGTTCAGGGAAGCGAACACCTTGAATATCTTCATCATGGCGTTGTACATGGCAGCGTTGGCCCCTTTCTGGTCCTTCTGCTCGGCGGCGCGGTGGAAATCGTTCTCCAACGCTTTCATGATGACCCCTATTTTTTGCAGGGCGCTCACCTCTGTCCTCAGGAAATCAATCTGCTCCTGGACGGCATCCGCCTCAGGGCCGCTCTTCAGCTCGGCCTTCTTCAGGACCGAGAGGGCCCCAAGAGCAATGAACTCTTGCAGGTCCGTGTACTCTGAGTACCCGTGCTTCTTCCAGAAGTCGGCCAGCGATTTCTCCGCAACCCCCACCTCAATGAGGTCGAAGTCGCTCCCGCAGGCAGGGCATTTCTTGATGGATTCCCCATCCTTCCCCTCCAGGTACTTGGCCAGTGCATTCGCCACGTTGGTCGCGAGCCTCATTGCCGCTTCCGTCACCGCATCCCAATTCTCAATCTCGTCCCTCTCCATCTCTCATCCCTCCTTCGTTTCCCTATCTCTTGCGGGCCTCTTTTCGAGGGCCGACCTCATAGAGGTGCCAAACGAACTCGCCGTTGTCGAAGAGCGCAGTGCCAATATAAATTAGCCTCTCCGCCGGTATCGGTATTGGGTGCCCCGTTCCCGCTATGGTGAACTCCCTGACTTCCTTGATTTCAAGGAAGGCCGTATCGTCCACCTCGACCCAGATGCAGGGCTCCCTCCGCTGATTATCGAAGTGGAGTATCCTGGCCCCCTTCGGCATCATTATTTCCTGTATCGCAGCTTTCATCTCCAACACGTATTTCCATATCTTTCTCATACATTCCACTCTCCTACGCTCCCCCATCCTTGCATTCCGCGTCCTCAAGCTGGGACTGCCCTTTTAGTTTCAATATCCACCGGAGCAACTTAGGGTTTTCCCTCGCTAAATTCCGCTTCCACTTATCCGCTAGATATGCTGTGCATGGTTGGCAACCGCAACGGTCACTCCCGAGGTCGTAAATCTTGTTATAGGGCAGATTATTTTCATGGATATAGTCCCAGACCTCCCCCACCGACCAGTCCCAGATGGGATGGCACTTGTACCACCCTTCTCTCTTCAGATAGTAAGGGCCCTTCCACTTGAAGAATATCTTCCTCTGGTTGCTCTCGGCGGCGGTTATGCCGGTGAATATCAGGTCCACCCCGTGCTCCTTGTCGTAGTCCCTCGCGGGATATTCCTTCAGCCAGTTGCAGCAGATATTCCCCTTGCCCGCTCCTCCCTTCGGCTTCGGGAGGCCATGCTTCCTCACAATGTCCCAGAACTTCTTTTTAGGGTGGAGCTCTATGAGGTTCGGGATGGTTCTCGTGAACTCAATAGTCTGCGGGGATTCCACCCCAGTATTGCAGAACTGAGCGGGGACCGACGGGGCTACCTTTCGGACCAGGTGCAGCACCACAGTCGAGTCCTTCCCCCCGGAGAACGCCACGACGGGGTTCTTGGCCGCGGATAGGGCCATGCGTATCAACTCCAGTGCGGTGTCTTCTTTCGTCACGGATACCTCCTACTTGGGAATCTTCCCTGGCTTGTCGGTGCAGAACATTTCAACTGGATATGGAATGTTCCTCGCTACCTTCTCGGCCTCATGTTCCTCTTTCTTTGCATATCGAATGAATATCTCCATGTCCATCAAGCCCCCTCTTTGGAAAAGAACACCACGTCCATGGTCTTCATGCCGGACCCGAATACCGCGACCCGCACGCCCGCCTCCATGATGGCCTTGAGGCGAGGCATCGTGATGTCCCAGGACAATAGACGGTACACTCGGAGGACCGCGAGGGCTTCGGGCTCGTACCGCCCCGCCGCGCCCGCCGCCCACCCCCCCTGGTCCCTGAGCTCGAAGAACACCGGCGATATGTCTGTGAGCTGCTCCTGCAACCCCACCGGGAGGTTGTACCAGTTCCCGAATATCCTTTTCGTCATTTGTCATCACGCATCCTTTTAGGTCTCCTTTATCGAGGCTATCATCGACTTCTCGAATGACGCCACAGTCCCGTTCCGATGGGTCACATCCGCGAAGTGCTCACTTCGCTCGAAATCCACCGCCACCACATCGTATTCGAATCCCGTTGTCGTCTTCATCTTCATCGTCATCACCACTTCGTCCCTTTTTTGGGCTTACAGTCTCAGCCTTGCCAAGGCCGCTTTCCCCAAAGCCGCCTCGATGGTGGCTATCCACTTATCACGGTTCTCGATTTCCTTGTCGGCCTCGACCTTAAGCTGGAAACAAAGCTGCTGGTCCTCCTCGCAGGTATCGCCCGTTGCATACTTTTCCTTGCATTCCTTGCAGACTTTCCATTCTACCATCATCAAGCCCCCTAAGCCTCCAATTCAGACCTTATCCGTCGTGTATGTGATTGATATTTCGCCCCAGAGTTGGAACTTCTTACCGCATTCCTCGCATTCATATATTCCATCCCCCCATGTTTCTGAGGCATCATGCACGTGTCCACAGTGAGGACATTGCGGATTGTCGTTTATCTCCATGTCTCATCCCACCTCAGTTAAGCCTCATCGATTAATGCGTTCATCATATCTCTCGCGAACCTCTTCATCGAATCGTCCCACTTGTCGGGCGGCGGGAAGCAAGTTCCGAAGTCCTTGCACTTGTTGCACACCCTCATCATTCTATTGTGGAATCTCGTAGGGTGCTCCTTCCCTGTGAGGAACCCCTTCACCCACGCCTCGGCGCATTCCTTCGGGGTCTTGTACCCTTCTCTCATTATCCACCCGCCTCACTTCGTGACGAAAGGGCACTCGGGGCATTCGAGCCCACAGTCGTCGCACTCCTCGGCTTCCTTGGCCGTATGCCCGCTCCTCTGGGCCTCCATTAGACATGCTTGCCATTGGTCCCAGAGATGGCCGCAGAGCGGCCCCTTGGGGAGCTCGCAGATGTCGCACGCCGACCTGTATCCGTATGGGCACTTCCACGGTTCGTTCGCCATCCCAATCACCCTCACGACCGATTCGGGAACCCGCTCCCCCCGCACTTGGGGCAGTCGGCATCGGGTATCCAATCGCGGCCATCCTCGAACATATCCATAATGAATGGTAGGGCAAATTCCTTCCCCTTTTCCTCCAGCTCCTTTAGACGGGAATCCTCCGCCTTTGAGGTCGGGACAATCACGCACTTGCAGGCGTTCTCGTAGGTTTTCTTCATATCACCACGTCCGTTTCGCATCTCACGACAGTCTGATTTTCCTGTGATTGGGGCACTCCTCTGGGTGCCAGGATTTGTGACTCTCGGCCATATCGATAAGGTACCAGATGCCGTCGGCCCCGAGGCAGAAATCGATGGACCAGGAACCGTGCAGGACCTCGGCCACCATCCTGGCGTAGCCATCCAGCCTAGAGAGGTCGTCGTCCCTGTCTATCCTCTTCCAGCACTTGTGTATCCTGCCCTTCCAATTCTTCGCGGAAGGGTTCTGGATTGCATCCTCGACCCAGTACCAATGATGGCAGATGACCTTCCCCTTGTGGATGAAGAACCTGAACTCGGGGTTCACCGGCATGTTCCCATAGAAGGCCGTGAAGAGCGTGGCCATCTCGATGTACTCCCTTATCACGACCGCCGTGAAGGAAATGCCCCCGAAGATGTCGGCGCTGCCGGAGAACTCTATGATGTCCTGGAGGTGGGGGATGATGTCCTCCTTCCTGGCCACGTAGCACGATTTTTCCCAGTTGTGCTTGTGGCTGGTGAAGTCAGAGCGCATGAAGAGCGGATAGCCCATTCCCTCGCACGCCTTCTCGACGGCGGGGATGTCGATGTGCTTCCTCACCCCATTCTCGGTGAGCCCGTCGCAGTCCCCCAGGAGGCTCGTGATATCGAGCTTCGTCTTAATCATCTCGGTCCTCGGCTGGGGAATTCTCAGGAGCTTGATTTTCGGATACCAATAGAGCATGCTCGTCTTGTCCATCTTCATATAATCAACCCCATCTTTTTCAGGCGGTTCGTCTTTTCCATCAGGGACATGCACCCGGAGCACAACAGAACACGTTCCCCTTTCGCATTCTTTACATGATAGAGGGAATTGGGTGGCACATCCATCGCCGCCCCGCAGCACTCGCAGTTCTGCTTTCTCGTCTCGATAGTATCGGTTTTCATCTTACCCACGTCCGGTTCGCATCACAGCGGGCTCGCCTGCCCCTGGTCCAGCCCGCACTCCTCTCGTCTCTTCTTGAGATAGGCAGCGCACGCAGGGCAGGGCTTCGAGGCCTCTACGGGCTCGTCCCCCCCTCCCTGCTTCAGCCCGCACACCGAGCAAATATATTGGGCCATTCCTCATGCCCCCGTCATAGGGATTATCTTGTCCCCCTTCTGGGCGGGTTGCCAGTTCCCCATGCGGGTCTTGATGCCATATCCATTGAGCCCGCTCCCCCTCAGGTTGCTCCTGAGAGTATCGTTGTTGGGGATGTCGGGGATGGCCTTCCAGTGTACCCTCTGAGCGCCGGGATAGAAGCGCCCGCTGTGGTTCTTTGCCTTCCCCCTCAGGGTCTCCCCGCCCTGCTCTACGGTCTCCACGCTGTAGAAGTAGAAGCAGTAGCAGCTCTTCGGCATCATCTTCAGGGCCAGTTCGACGCTCCGGCTCTCAATCTCCTTGCTCTCACTCTCGGGCATAAACAAGCCCGGTAGCAGATATTCCACATATGTTTTCAGTACCATGTCCATCACCACCTTTCCGTTCTCTTTATCGTTTGAAATATTCAACCGTGCAGCAGAAGCTCGCCGCCCTCTTCTGCCCCAATTCCTTTCTGAGGTCTATATTCGGCCCCGGCTCGAAGGGGTGTTCGATTATCAGGTACTTGCCCTCGACCCGGTATTCGAATTTCTTCGTGTACCGGAGGTGTTCGAGCAGGAGCGCGAGCACTCCCTGAGGCTGCGGGTTCTCCCCGTTGTTGTTGGTGACTATCTGGAAGTGGCACGTCTTCCCCGGCTTGCCGATGATGACAGGGCATTTCCACCGCACCCACAGTTCTCTCTTCATGCTCACACACCCCTCGGCCTTGGGTCGAGGACCTCGTAGGGCACCTCGAAGAACGGGCCGGACCCGTCGGGGTTGAGCGTGACGGCATATCCGCTGTGCCAGTCGATGCACCCGTAGGTGCACCCCCCGAAGTCATACACCTTCGTCCCCTCCGTCAGCTCATTCCCGCAATAGTTCCCCGACTTGGTTATTGTGCGCTCCATAGTCATCACACGTCCTCTATCACCCAGAGGTGGCCCGACCGAGTACCTTGAACTTCTTGTTGAAGTTGGCTGGGGTCATCAAATCATATTTCTCGCCGTCGAGCCACCACAGTCCAGCTTCCTTCGTCGCGGTTCCTTTCCTTCCCGTCATCCTATTCACGATATTGAATTTCTCTCCCCTCATATCTATCACCCGTTCTTCCTCACCAACGCCCATTTCCTTCCGCAGCATTTGCAGTTGATTGATTGGTCGTATGATTCGTAGAGCAGCTTCGCACCCCTGCACACGGGGCAGAGCACCCCATCCTCGAAGAAATCCACTGGTCCGCTCCCCATGTGCTCACTTCCCCTTCTTTTTCTTCTGGCTCATCTTCTCGGCGGGGGGCGTAACCCGCTTGTTGTCCACGTTGAGCGGGCACCCATCACAGGCATACCCGATATTGCATATCCCCTCGTCGCCACGACAGACTTCCTGGGTGGGGAGCGGGGCATCCTGCTTGTCGCAGTCCGTGCAATCGTCTATCATGCATTCAGCGGTCTGGAACTTGCACACGTCGGGGGTCGGGTCCGAAACCCATTTATTTGTCCCCTTCACCACCGCGTCCTTGTGGAATATCAGGACCACGATGCACTTCACCCCCCCGCTCGCTTTCGCAATGGCATCTCCAGTCTCGGGCCGCTTGAAGAGCTCCACACCCAGGAGCTCCCCATCGGGCGCGACCGTCGCCACTCCGAACCTCGTTATCTTCAGCCTCTCCTCCTCTCCCTTCTTCTTGCCCATGTGCTCACTTCCTGGTGTTACAGTTGGTATCCCCACAAATCGGGCACCATCCGCATTCAGGGCAGTTCTTGTGTTCTCCCTCCGGTGGTTCAGGGTCCGGCACCCTCGCCCTATTCGGGCAGAATGGGTATTTGCCAGGCGAGCAATGCCCGAACCCACCATGCCTCCCCTCGACCCCCACGCAGGTATCGAAGGGGCGATGGAGCTGGCAGTCGTCCTTTATGGACTTGAACTTGGAGCGCGCCGCCATGCAACTGACACAGGGCTCTATCCCCCTGGGCGTGGTCGAGTAACAGACGCATTGCTTGCAGCACGTCCCGTACTCCAGCCAGATTGCCTTGCCCTCCGACGCTTCGGGGGCCGGCGTCAGCTTCGGCGTGAAATGCTTATATGCGGGACCGCAACTTGCGCGTGGCTCCTCGCTCTTATAATTCCGGCATTCGTCTTCCCACCGGCAGTCCGAACAGGATTTGCCCCCCGGCGTTTCGGGGGCGGGTGGGATTAAGGGTCCGGTAGCGTCACCCTGAGCGGCCTCATCGCCCTTGCGGGTCTCCGGCACTTTCTTTTCCCTGCGCGCCGCTACCTGCGTTTCCCGCCCGTCTTTCCCGTCGCCGGAGGGCTTCCAGCAGGCATCGTTGTTCACTCTATATTTACCATATTCTGGACACGGCTCACTTTTCGGATTCCTCCCGCAAGTTCCACAGTTTTTCTCGCCATCGGAGGGCCGCATCTCTTTAAAGATTTTTAGAAGATTGGGATTTATGCCGCTCTCCGGCCCCTCGTACAGCACCTCACTCCCCAAGGACAACCTGACGGTCTCGCCCTCCGGCGTTTCGGGGGGCCGGGCATCCGGTACTGGCTGGTTCCTTGCGGTCCCCTCTGCCGTGGCCGTCCCTTTCCCGTCGCCGGAGGGCTTGATATGATATGGACAGTCTCCACAGTTGTCTTTGGACAGTTTGCACACTCGACAGATAATCGCCGTCAGCCGCTCGATTTCGGCCTCTGCGTCCTTGTATCGCTGAACGTCCTTCTTCATTGTTGCGTGCAGTATTTGCTCGTTACCCATCAGCCGCTTTATATCGGCCTCTTGTCGCTGAACAATCTCCCACCTTGAATGCAGCATACCTTCCTGCTTGAAATTCTCGGCCTCAAGCTCGGCGATGCGCTCACGGTCGTTATTAAGTATAGTCACCCACTCAGCATCACATTTCTCCGCCGCCGCGAGCTTCGCCTTCAAATCCTTAACGATAGAGCACGCGTCCCCACACTTCCCCTGCTCATTCAACTTCGCCTCAAGCTCGGAGATGCGCTTCTTTTTCTCCTCGTTTCTCGCAATAATTTTAACTCTCCATCGCTCGAAAGATGCGATGACGCTTTCCTTCGCCGCGAGCTTCGCCTGGGCCCGCTCCAACTCAGACAATAGCCATGTGAAGTCCTCCTCCACACCCGTGGTCATTTCCCCTGACGCAATGCGCGCCCTTATCTCGCTTTTTCTATCGGTCTTGCCCTCCGGCGTTTCGGGAGCAGGCTCACGAGCATATACCGTGCCATCGTCGGGGCTGACCGCCTTCCCGCAGTCCTTGCAGTGCGAGGAGAAGGCGTGAATCTCTATCTGAGCGCCGCAGCATTTGGACAGGACGTATTCGCCCGGCCCCATGGCACCCGAGGGGAGGGGTCCATGCCCCACGCCCTCACCCTCCGGCGTTTCAGGGGCGGGTGGGATTAAGGGTCTGGTAGCGTCACCCCGTTCGGCCTCATCGCCCTTGCGGGTCTCCGGCACTTTCTTTTCCCGTCGCGCCGCTACCTGCGTTTCCCGCCCGTCTTTCCCGTCGTCGGAGGGCTTCATAGTGCTCACTATAAAGTCGCGCGCTTCTGGAGGGATGTTGGTGCCGTTCAGGATTGCGATTCTCACCTGAGTTATCACGGCCTCAAGCTTGTGGAGTCGCTTGTTCCTTTCGAAATGTATCTTCATTGCCTCGTTCCTGTAATCTATTAAATCCTGCTCCGACGCCGCCAGCTTCTCCTTAAGCCCGGCGATGCTCTTCTCTTTTATGGCAACGAGATTTGCATAGTTGATGACCTTTAGACGCTCCCGTTCCGTCTCCTGTCGTTCTTCCACCAGCTTCCTCTCCAACTCCGTTATCTTCCTCGCCATCTCGGTCTCGCTCATTACCTCGCCTCCTTTGCCGCTTCCAGCTCTCGAAGCTCCTCGACCATTTCCTTGCGCACGTCCTTGAGCCCCTCAATGCTACGTTTCTTTCGTAGGATTTTCTTTTCTATCACTTCAACCGGCGGGTCCTCTCTCTTCCACGTAACCCTATATCCATCCTCGGCACCGCCATCTGTTGCCTCACCCCATCTGCGCATATCTTCTTCCCTAGGTTTGTGGTCCAGCAGGAAAAAGTCGTCGTGACTCCCTCCCCTGTAGAACTTTGTGAACTTATACCACTGCTTCGTCGATTTCTTAGCCTCTCCCACTTCTCGCATCACGCCTCACCTCGATAGCTCGCATTTCCTCGCCTCTCTAGATTTCCATCTCGTCCACTTGGAACCAATGGTGCCCGTACCCCTTGATGCGCCGGAACACCCCGCAGCACTTGGGGCACTGCTTCTCGTAGTACCCCCCCTCGCGGTTGAGCCCGACGTTCATCAGTTCTTCCTGGCACGTGGGGCACAGCTCAAGGATGACGCCCCCGACTGGTTTTCTCGCCATGTCCCCTCACGGGTGCGGGGAGCGCAGTCCAAGGCGCTCCAGGATTCCTCGCTTCTTCTCGGTTCTCTTTCCCAGGCCGGCATCGCTGTACAGCTCGGCCCGTCCCTTCTTGCTCGATTTGTCGGGGCCTTTGAGCTCGATGACCTTCGCCCCACCCCGGACGGCTCTCTTCACGAAAGAGAGCACTTTACCTTCGATTTCCTGGAGGTCCTTGCACTTTACGAAGGTCCGGTTCTCCGGTCGCGGGTCGTACTCGGGGGCCCCATAGAAGAGGTACTTGGACTTGCCCGTCTGCTTCTTCATCGGTACGCCTCCCCGTCGAAATGTGCGCCCTCGACTTCTCCCTCGGCCCCGGACCTCATCTTCTCTATCCTCATGATAATCTTCCGGTTGAACCGGAACTCCCCATCGGCTCGCACGATGGTGATGAAGTCCTCGTCCTCTTTCACAATCCGTCCCCGGATGGCCCTCTCGAACTCGCCCTCTTTCCTGCGCTCCAAATAGACTATCTTAACCTCGTCGCTCGCCATCTCGCTCCCTCGGACCTGATAGAGATATGGGGGGAAGGGTATATGGGGTTTTCGGGTTTTACGCAGATATAGTATGGGTTTCATGCTCACCTCGGCTCCTTCTCGTTTGCGCAGATGAACAATGGGTTTCACCCTCCATAGGGCTCGCATTTGTACCAGGGGTTTCAATATTAGTAGGGCTCTCTAGTCCTGGCGCAGGTGAACGCTGGGGTTCACTTTCTTCGTGGCTCGCACCAGCAGGCTGGGGTTCATATTTTCCATGGCTCGCAGTAATCCACTGGTCTTCATGCATTAGATGGCTCGCACAGTCACCTTGGTTTTCAAATTGGGTCTGGCTCGCAGAATGGACCTGGGGTTCACTCGTATTCTGGCTTCTCGCGATTTCATGTCGGGTCTCATCCCTTGTTGGGCTCGCAGGGCGATTTCGGGTTCCAATGCTCCGATGGCTCGCAAGGTGGCAGTGGGTTTCACAGGCTGGTGGGCTCGCAAATGTGCCGTGGGGTCCAAATATTTTATGGCTCG
>Ga0209253_10000456_pt1 | contig 35123 bp, 33 predicted proteins | sample FrelakmetBRP12BR_FD_187145 | JGI IMG/M metagenome (GOLD analysis project Ga0209253, IMG submission 187145) | Freshwater lake sediment microbial communities from the University of Notre Dame, USA, for methane emissions studies - BRP12 BR (SPAdes)... | ecosystem: Environmental > Aquatic >... | reverse complement strand
CCTTTGACTTGGGCATATTGGGTACAACATTACTTAGAAGATCCAGCTGGTCACCACTTATTAGCGTATTCCTTCGGTGGGTGGGGTCCTGACTACAACGATCCTATCAACATGATTGAACCGTTGTATGGAACCAATGCAAGCAGTAACTGCTTTGGATTGAACAACGCCACATGGAACCAGAAATTGATCGATACGTATTCTCTAACTGGAGATGCCCGTCGACTCATGTTTGAGGAAATCCAAAAAGATTTCTGTCTGATTCACATTCCATCCTTCTACATTCTCCAACAGGGAGGTACGATGAGCTTTAACCGAGCTTTCGTGGATGAGGACAGTGTTGATGACCTGTACAACGTCTTCGCAGATCTCTACTGGTTTAATGTGAGCTTTACCCCACCAGAAGCACCCAAGATCCCAGGATTTGAAGTATTTACCCTGATTGGTGTTGCCTTAGGTGTGACCGTTTTCTTAGTAATCTACATGAGAAGACGTAAATAAACCGGTCTTAGATCTCTTAAAAAATAATATTCTTTTTTTTTTTCACTCTTGTTTTCCTTAGGTTTCATTTTCTTTCTGTAAATGAGATTTTATATTAAGAAAATAATAAGATTTCAAAGTGTGTTTTATCATGAGGATAATTGATGCTCACAATCATTTATTCGCAGAACCGGAGTACGCAAAGAATTTATTAAGAGTTATGGATCAATGCCGGATCGAAAAATGCTGTATAAGCGGATTGGGGAACCTTTTTTATTGCGAAACCAACCAAGATGTGCAGAATACTATCAAAATTTATCCCGATCGATTTATAGGAGCATATTACATTCGACCAGGAGTCAGCGAGGTAGATGAAATTGACAATGCTTACAATCAAGGATTTAAAATGCTTAAGGTTACTATTCCGAAAAAACCTTATAACGATCTGTCCTATTATTCATTGTGGAAACGAGCAGAAGAACTGAAACTACCTATACTATTTCATACTGGAGTCGTGAGCTATGCAAGAGATGTACGAGGAGAACAGATAAACTCCTGGTTTATGCACCCGATGACATTAGAACCAATTGCGAATGAATTTCCAGATCTTAATATTATCATAGCACATTTGGGAGTTCATTGGAATTCGGATGCGGCAGAACTTGCTCGTATGCGCTCGAATGTCTATGTTGATTTGACGGGTGAATTGAACGGTTGGCGATTACGCGCAGATATTGAGGGAATGGATAAATATTTATGGTGGAGAGGGGCGTGGAAAAAAGTTGTGTTTGGAACCGATGTCCATTATACAAAAATTGATGAATTGTTACAACAAGATAAGGGTAGGTTGCAAAAATTTCAAGTGTCAGAAAAAACACAAAAACTGATATTTTCTGGAAATATATCTAAGATGGTAGGTTTGTAAGCAATGAATCGCAGAGATGAAATTCACAAGTTATTATTACTTAGTCCGGAAGAAGTACGTGAGAAAGCAGGGGACAGACTCATCGTTTGTGATACCACAGAAGCACTTTATCATCAGTTCGCATCTGATATTTTCAATGAGATCAAGGATCACAACGACCGTAAAACATCAGCTCGATTGATCCTCCCTGTGGGTCCCATAGATCAATATCCTATCTTAGCAGAGATGATTAATACAAGCAAATTATCTCTCGAAAATTGCACATTTTTTTTTATGGATGAATATGCCAATGATGAAGCAAAAGCACTATCACGGGATCATCCCTTGAGCTTCAAAGGCATTGCAGACTCACTATTCTTCAACAAAATTGATCCAAAATATAACCTTGAGTCGAATCGAATATTCTTTCCGGATGAAAATAATATCGAAAATCTCGCTGGAATTATAAAAGCAGGAGGAATTGACACATGTTATGGGGGAATTGGAATTCATGGTCATATTGCATTTAATGAACCAGGACGGGGTGTAATTCATTCCAATCCGCATTTAGCTCCATTAAATGAATTTACGATAACCATAAACGCACTCCGAGCGAAAGTGGGGGGTAATTTAGAAGCATTTCCGAAACTTGCATATACTATCGGGATGAGGCAAATCTTGACCGCCCGACGCATCCGATTATATTGCAGAAATGGAATTCCTTATGATTGGGCGAATACAGTCCTTCGATTAGCACTATTTGGAGTACCTGGAGATGATTATCCGGTTACGCATATTCGAGATAGAGATTATGTGATTATTACGGATAAGAACACGCTACAAAGTCCAGAAATTCTGTTATAGATTTAAAAAAAATAGATCGAATTTTTAAAGAGAGAGATTAAAATATGGAATATGACTAGTTCACCATTGTTTGAAATAGGAAAAGCACGGATGGCACCGAATCTTCCCAATAAATTAAGATTCGGGCGAACGGTGCTATTGTCTTTTTCGTTTACAATCGTTCTCTTAGCATGGTCTTATTTTAATTTCATCGTGCCCCGTCTCTTATATGGTTTTCTTCCCGACAAAGATAGTCTTGTTGGATTAATTATGGCAATAGACAATATTATTGCAGTAATCGTACAACCATTTTTTGGAAATCTTTCCGATAGAACAAATAGTCGGTGGGGAAGAAGAACACCATACATCTTAGCGGGAACGTTAATCTCTGCGATCTTATTCGTATTCTTCCCTTATATGAAAGTAATCTGGGGGTTAGTTGGAATCATATTCGCATTTGATTTAGCTATGTCTTTATATCGTTCAGCATCGATTGTGATTGTTCCAGATTATACTGCAGAGAAATTCCGAGCACAGGCAAGTGGGATTCAGCAATTAATCGCTAATTTTGGAGGAGCCATGGGATTTGCTGTTCCTATTGTAGTAGGTTTGTTACCTGAAAATTTGCAGACCACTTTTGGTTTTTATTTAGTGGCAATTCTAATGGTAGTTCTACTTCTGGTGCAAATTCTTATCATAAAAGAAACACCTACTGGGAGAGGAGCATTTGGAATAGCGAAACGACATTATGTTATAGATGCCATCAGCTTTGATATTATTGACAATCCAGAAAAACAATCTAAGCAATCTACTTCTGGATTACAAGTTATCGCTTCGATTTTTAAACAAAGAGATAAGAGTATAATTTTTACACTGCTATTCGTATTTTTCACTTATCTAGGATTTGCTGCCGTAGAAACTTTCTTTTCCTCCTTTGGCGTAGAATTCCTCTTTGCTGGATTCCCCGAGGACATAGCCCGAAATAAAACCGCACCTTTATTATTAGCGTATCCAATTCCCATGATTTTAACCGCTTATTTTCATGGATTAATAGGTCAAAAAATCGGAAGGAAAAGAAGTTTGAAAATTGGGATGGGAATTTTAGGATTTTTGCTTTTGGGGATGATCTTATTTTCCATTCCTCAAGCGAGAGATGGTAATATTGTTCCCTTGTATGTTAATTTAATCTTAATAGGAATATTCTGGATGATGGTTATTGTGAACACTTTTCCCGTAGTATGGGCATTAGCTCCTCCAAGTCAGGTTGGTTCTTATACCGGAGTTTATTATACATTTAATCAATTAGCCTATACTTTAAGCCCTATCATTATGGGAGGAATATTACAAGCATTTGGGACTTTTGTATGGCCATCGATTCCAGAACTGCGCTTTATTACTTTATTCCCCTTTGTGTTTCTCTGCATGATGATCGCTTATACTTTCTTATTTTTTATCAAGGGAGGAGAAGTAGATCTTTCTAAGGAGAAAGTGGAGGAGTTAAAGGGAAAATATGCAAACAATGATTAACCTTTTTTTTCTTTTTGGTTCTTGATGTTGTTTATGTGATTTTTACTAAAAATTGGATAACTATAATATAAAATAGTCGAATATTCATATAATACTCATAGATTCACTATAAAGGTGTATGGAAAATTACTCAAGGTTACTGCCCCCATTGTAAAAAAATGGTGTTTACCGAACGGGATTGGGATATTGTGTTAATTATTATTGCATTCTGTTGTGGGATCTTACCAGGAGTGATTTGTCTGCTGGTGAATTTAACAAAACCCGAAGATAAATGCACGATCTGCGGATCTACCACCTCTGCATCCGTACCCCCCCAGCAAGTGCATATTTATGAAAAAGAAAAGATCATCATTGAGAGACCCGCAACCACTGAATCCACAAAACCGACTGGTTCATCACAATCGAGCAATGCAAAATCATTAGAGTTTTGCCCGAATTGCGGTTCCAAATTGGGCGGTGCGGAAAATTTCTGTGAATTATGTGGAGAAGAACTCAAAAAATTTAACTAATACGATCGGTTTTTCCTTTTTTTCTATTGTTATCATGGAGTTTGACAAATATTTCTTTATCATAAGCAATTTTATGTAAATTGTATTGATTTAACTTGATAGTAATGGAAGAAAAGGCAGTTTTTGGGGGAGGGTGCTTCTGGGGTGTAGAAGCACATTTCCGGGAATACAAGGGAGTAATTTCCACAAGAGTAGGATACACGGGGGGAACAACGCAAAATCCTACTTACAAGGAAGTCTGTTCCGATAAAACAGGACATGTCGAAGGAGTGGAAATTACCTTCGATTCTGAGAAAATTAGCTACAGAGATTTATTGGAAATTTTTTTTGAAGTCCACGATCCCACGCAAGTCAACCGACAGGGATGGGATATTGGATCGCAATACCGTTCAGTAATTTTTTATCATTCTGAAGAGCAAAAAAAGCAGGCTGAACGAAAAATTAAAGAATTAATCGATGCCAAAGTATTTCGCAAACCTATTGCGACACAATTAATACCAGCATCAACATTTTGGGAAGCGGAAGAGTACCACCAGAGATATTATGAAAAACAGGGAAAAGTAGGGTGCTTATTTACTCTAGAGAGATAGGATAAGCACCATATTTTGCCAGAGTTTCCCGCATTGCTAAAAAATTCTCCAATTTCACCGCTGGATTAATGCTATGTCCCGAACTGAGGATAAAACCTCCTCCCGGTCCTATTTTTTTAATCAGCTTTCTTGTCGATAATCGGATAAAATCAGGATCTTTATCTGATAGATCTTGCGGGGATACATTTCCGATAAAACATAATTTATCTCCATATTTTTCTTTAAGATGGAAGATGTCGTATTGAGGATTGGCGGTAGTGGGTTCAATCGGATGGAGGGCATCAACACCGGCATTGATAATATCCTCCAACAGTTGGAAATCATCTCCACAAGAATGCAAAAATACTTTTAATCCTCCCTTATGCGCAGTATCACAAATTTGCTTTACCCATGGTATGACGTATTCCCGATAACTGCGAGGACTCATGAATAATCCCTTCTTATATCCGTAATCATCAAGTACTAATATGGCCGTTTGTTCTCCCCAATCGATGATTCGTTTGACCATTTCCACTGCGAAATGCCCACGATCATCAAATACTTGCTTTGCCTCAGAGGGATGGGCGAGAAGTTTACTAAAGCTTTGAAGACCGAATCCCTCCCAAGTCACTTCCATCATTCCAGATATTCCCGGTATCATATAAATCTCTTCATTGTTCTCCTTTTCCACTTGTTTCGAAGCTCGAAATAATTTTTCTCGAATGGGAAGGTCGGGATCTGGTTTCGCGGATTGCTGGTATTGTTCGAAATTTTCAAACGTTCCACCCATATAATATGACATAGTCATTCCATCCGTGGGATTACATTTATAATCCATTCGTCTGCCGAATTCATCAGTAAATCCTATTTGCGTATAGGTCGTCGGAATTAATACTAAACCAGCTACACAAATATCTAATCCAATTTTGCGATATAATCTGGCATCCCCACTCACGAGTAAATTTATGAGATAATCTCGATTTACAAATCTCTTGATGATACGATTCATAACCTTTACATTGCCGAAAGTTAAATTATACAACAGTTTTTGTGAAGATGCAGCTCCTTCTAAACCGTAATTTTCCCCGTAGTATTTGCGTATTTTAATATTATCGATACTAATTTCAAAACTTGGAATTCTATCCGGCTCTTCATGATTGACGGTTTTTGTTACTCGTTCTATCGCATTCATATGGTCTAGTGAAATCTATAAGCACTTAATGCTTTCGAAACCAAATTTGAGAAAATTAGAGAAATCTTACCTTAAACCTTAAATCATGCCTAAACGAGTAGGATGTTATTATGTATGATTTTATGCTAGATGGAGAATCGATCAAATGGCGTGATATTGCAAAAAAATTTGTTAAGACGCAAGTACCTCGCCAGATGATTTTGGATATGGATGAAGATGTAATCCAGTATCCCAAGGAATATGTGAAAAATTTAGCTACGTGGAATTTACTGGGCTTACGATTTCCAAAGAAGTGGGGAGGTCAAGGATTAGGTTGGGTAACAGAAACCGCAGTTTTGGAAGAGATCGGGCTATTACCTATGGCTCTCGGCTGTTTATTTTCTCTCCCAAGTATTTGCGGAGAAGCATTGGATAAATTTGGTACAGATAAACAAAAAGAAAAATATTTGAAACCCATGTTAGAAGGAAAGAAATTTACAGCAGAAGCTCTTACTGAACCGCGCGGAGGCTCGGATTTCTTTGGAGCAACTACAACGGCGGTAAGAGAAGGAGATCATTACATTCTCAATGGACAAAAACGATTTGTGGTAGGTGCTGAAGGAGCGGATTTTTTTTTGGTGTATGCTAAGACCAACCCCAACGCAATTCCTCGGGATTCGATATCATTATTTATCGTTGAACGGGATATGGGAGTGGAAAGTAAATATGTATATGGATTATTGGGAACAAGGGGAGGCGGTGCGGGTCGACTCTTTCTCAAGGATGTGCAAGTTCCCGAGGAGAATCTGGTGTTGGGCGAGGGCAAGGGAGGATTGATTTTTTATCAAATGATGATTCCCGAACGCATGACTTCTGCAGCGGGACCCTTGGGGATGAGTCGGTCAGCACTGGAAATTGCTACAAAATATGCCCATAAACGCAAAGCATTCGGACAAACGATCAAATCCTATCAAGGTGTATCCTTTAAACTCGCCGATTCAATAATGCAACTCGACGCATGCCGGGCGATTGTGTATCAAACCGCTAGAGCGATAGATTCTGGTCAATCTGGTTCTCTATGCAGACGCTTAGTGTCAGAAGCAAAGCGATTCAGTACAGAATCTGCAACCACCATAATCTCCAATGCTATGCAAGTTCTCGGCGGAATCGGATATACCAATGTTTTTCCAATCGAGCGTATGTTGCGAGATATTCGCCTTTCAACGATTTGGACAGGTACAAGTGAAATAATGAATCTAATTATTCAACACGAATATTTTACCGAACTTCTGCAACAAAAAGATCAAGTTCGGGATGTGGAGAAAGATGCCAAGGAAAGCGATGCACCCGACGAGAAGATCTATGAATAATTTGAAAGTAGATACAAAGCCTTTGTTCCCATTTCAGTGAGAACCGTGCCCCAGAAACGAGATTACACACCCTACAGACTCAAGAAAGCTTTGAATAGGGAGGCATTACCTGTTCCGGTATTTGAGCAAAATCCTGCATTTCTTGAGTTATATTGGAAAGCTTGGGATCTTGCTTGGAAACATGTGCTGTACCGAGAGGATTCTCCACAAAAACTGTATATCGATGAGGCTATGACTCCCGACACGATCTGGATTTGGGATACCTTGTTTATGGCTTTATTTTGTAAATTTGGATTCCAAGAGTTTCCCGGAATTGAAAGTCTAAATAATTTTTATTATATCCTCCATGACAAAAAGCACCATCCTGCACGGATACAACATCCAGATAATCCCCCATTTTTTGCTTGGGTGGAATATGAGTACGCCAAAATTACAGGAGATCTCGACCGATTACGTTGGGTAGTGCACGAGAACAAGTATCTCCAAAAACACTTTGATTTCATAGAAGAAAGTCGTCGGTTCACCACGATCCCGGGATGTAATTTTCCCATGATAGTTAAGAAGACAAAATTCGGCTATGCGTGGTCAGGTCCTCCCAGTGGAATGGATAACACTCCTCGTGGAAGAGGGAAGTACTGGAACCTGCTGTGGGTGGATTTAATCTCCCAACAAGCATTAGCCGCTTGTTATATTGCATCCATTGCATCTTTATTAGATGATTTACAGCTGGAAACATTATATTACAAGAAATATCTTATATTAAAAGAGATTGTCAATAAATATTATTGGGATATTCAAACCGGATTTTATTTTGATATAGGGCGGTTTAATCATTATAAAAAACATAAAATTACTACACCTGCATCGTTCTGGGTTATGTTAGCAGAGATCCCTACTGAAGAACAAGCCAATCGGATGACTCAGCATCTCCTAGATCCGAACTCATTAGGTGGTTATTTAGTTTGGCCCACGGTAGCACGTAATGATAGGAATTTTGATCCAAGAGGGCAATACTGGCGGGGGGGAGTATGGATTCCGATCTGTTACATGGGTGTAAAAGCATTGGAAAAATATGACTATTTTCAGTTAGCGCGTACTTTCACTGAAAAATTACTGGGAGTAATGTATCAAACGTATACAGAATTCACCCCACAAACGATTTGGGAAGCATATTCCCCAGTGGAACCAAAACCTTCTACTTATAAAAGAAATACTCGCTATGTTCGACCCGATTTTTGCGGATGGTCGGCGTTAGCTCCCATTTCTCTATTTATTGAAAATGTCATTGGAATTCATTCCATAGATGCCTTTAAGCATGAAATACACTGGAACCTTAATAATTCGTATGTCGGAAAACAGGGGATATATAATTTACAGTTTGGGGAAACACGAACTGATTTGATATATGAACCAAACCATATTACAGTGATTTCCGATGGGGCTTATTCCCTAATTGTGAATAACACCGAGATTTTCAATGTATTACCGGGAAAAAACACATTCTTTCCTGAATTTAAAGGAAAAGCATTATACTAAGGTAAAATTGCTTATCGTGTATTTGATTGCGGGATTAAGGGCAGTGAGTTTTATACCCAATTCTCGAACCAGGGGAGCAGTATCCCCGAGAAGATCGCATTGGGATACTGATGCTTTCTCTATGGATATGTTAAGTCGTTTGGGAGCTTCCCGATAAGGAATTTTTGTAATTTTAACTTTATAATTGGTATGATGAATTTGATTGTAATATTTTGTTATTCTTCGAATAATATCTAGCATGTTCGTTACTTCGGGACCTACTAAGTCGTAAGTTGTGTCATCAGGACCGAAACCTGCTGCTGCTTGAAGGAAACTTTTAACGACATCATTTACAAATATAGGTTGCATGGGAGTGAGTCCATCTCCAATCACATTTAACCTTTCTTTTTTAATTCTCTCAAATAAGGAGGCAAACCAATAACTTTCGGGACCGAAAATATAGGATGGACGAAAATTCACATACGGGATGGAAATTTGGTGTAATAATTGCTCAGCTTTCCATTTTGAGTCGAAATAGGGATTGGTTGCCCATTCTGCTTTTCCATATTGATCCACTCCCAATCCCGAGACGGTTATAACCCGATTCAACCCAACCACTTCAGCATTCTTAAGTACGAGTCGGGTTATTTCCACATGGACTTTATTAAAATCTGCTACGGAACCATCAATTATTCCAATAAGATGTACTAGGGCAGTACATCCCTCAAAGGTGTGTAGGTATGCAAACTCATCTAAGTCATCGATTATAATGGGAATAGCACCTAATTTCCGGATGTATTCTGCTGAGATTTTTTTTCTCACAATTCCTTTGACATCCCATTTCTGTTTTTTTGCTTCCAGAATGAGATTTGAACCAATGAAACCATTTGCACCAGTGATCACAAGTGTTTTATTCACCATATTTTCTCTTCCTTTATTTCATGGGGTAAATGTAATTTCCTGACCTTCATAAGCAAATTCTGATTTTAATTGCCACAATCGCACATAATCCGTTTCATAAAATGCAGGCCAAATTGTAGTGGAGTCAGGATCATCTTCCCAGCCACCAATTGCAAGATTAATTAATACATATTGTGGTCCAAGTTCCGCAATTGCGTTGCTATCCGAAAAATATCTTCCCACTTGTTTACCATCGAAATACCAGCTCAAATGGTCCGGAGTCCATTCCAATCCGTAGAGATGAAATTCATTCGATAAGTCAGAGCCTACCCAGAAGAATTGTCCATGAGAATGCAGATGTTCCCAATCTTCTCCCCAATGATACGCACCAGAAAATCGAGTTTCATGGGAGCTTAAGAATTCATGGATGTCGATTTCAGGTGGCCACCCTCCTTCAGAGGGGAGTGTCCAGAATGCCGGCCAAAATCCTTTACTTTTTGGCATTTTCATGCGTGCTTCGATGTACCCATACTTAAATTGCATTTTAGAATAGGTTGTTATAGCCCCTGTAGTAAAATTATATTCCATCCATTGATTGTAGGTAAATTCAGGAGGCGGGGCATCTGGATGGGTTTCATTTAAAGCTTTAATGCACAAAATCCCATTAGAAACATACACATTTTCCTCGGTCATGTATCCTCGATGGTTGTGTGTGTGTCCCCCATGAGGAAAGCCCTCGTGATAATTTTTTGACCAAAACGAACTATTCAACTCAATACCCAGAAAATTGTCCTCAAATACGAGTTTCCAAGCATCTGGGTTGGAAATTGCCCCAGGAAATCGATATCGCAGGTGTAGCACTAGAAAAGTGGGTAAAAAAATGCTTATAGTAATGATCAGCACTAATCCAATGCTTAAAGAAAGCAGTTTGAGGATTCTTTTCATGGAAATCACAATATCTGAAGTATGAGTAAGAAATAGAAAGTTCGTATATGATTTTTATGCTGTATTGGAATAATCATGCATACTCTTTGCAAGCTGGATAATATTTCGCTAATTGATTAATTACTTTAGAAGCAATAAATCTATTTTGGCGAGATAAATTAAGGCATTCGAATTGGGTTAATTCCACTCCATTAGGAAAACTACACATAACCAGTGTGTCGACTAATTGTCCAGATGCAATTTTGTGAGAACCAGGATCATATCCTGACATTATAAATTTGTTTTCGCTAGCAACTTTTTGCGAGTAAATCCCCTCATTCGTGGTGGGAATTCACCATTCTATTACATTCCATTTTTCATATTTTTTCAAGATTCTGCTTATCTCATCCTGGTTCAGATATCCTATGATAAGTATTGTACCTTTGTAGAGATCTTCGTCTATATTGAATTTTTTTCGAGTTCGTATGGGAATTGTTTGATAGATTGCTACAATGTCTTTTTCCATTTTTCGATTTTGAGATTGGATATAATTATAAAATGATTTGATATTTTCATCATCGAATAGAGCTACGGTCTTGGAACGGATTTTCCAAAAATCACCGAGTGGTGCCATATACATAACCACAGATTCCTTTCTTCCCTCCGTAAATGGCACACCATTTGTGGGATCATAGGAACGCTTATCAGCATAGTTATTATAATTAGGAATAAACCCATAGGGGATAGAACCGGCAATTTCTGCCATTTTCTGAGAGTTCAATTGAGAAGACCGCACATCTGAATCCAATCTCACCACTGCTTGATTTTCGGGCATTTTTAACACATTTAACAAATTACTCACGCCTAATCCTCTAGCCATTCCCATTCCTCGAAATCGATTATGTACAACTGTTTTTCCCGCGTGTATAGAGAACTCATTTTTGCGTTCCGTTTGACAAATGGCAGCTAGCTCATGATTCTCATCTAGAGATTCGGCAATTCCCCAAAGTTCTTTCTTCTCCAATCTCGAGGATTGTTTATCTTCCTTGAGAGATTGGCTTAGCTGTTCCTCAGAGTAGACTTTAGGATATAAATACTCAAAACCATAAGCATCCTTCATAATTTCCGAGATGCTTTTTGCATCTTTGGGAGTTGCAAATCTTACACCAAATTGGCGTTTATCCTTTTTACTTTCGAATTCTCCAATGTAGATTTGTGGTTTTGAATTCAATTTAAATCTCGAATTCTTGATGAATGATTTAAATTTTTTTCATGTGAAATTCACGAAAACTATTTATAAAGGTTTGTTTACTTATTATCTTCAATTTGTAGAACGTATATTTCGGATTTCTCTAATATTTTACAGAAATGTATAAAAAAGAAGATTTTACGGTAGATTTACTGTATCAGACTCATTATTGTTATTTTGGTATCCTTTTTCCTATTAAGTTGCTCGAATACATTAATTGCTAGTGGTTTCGCGGGTTCGGTTAAGTGCATCCCGCGGAACTGATCCTTATCTACCCCTCGGGGGAATTTGCACATAACTAGTGTGTCTCGGAGAACATTGTTATCCTTATGAGAACCTGGATCATATCCCGTGACTATGAAGTGGTTTTCTAATGCCAATTTTTGGGAGAATAGTCCTTCTCGTGTTACAGGAATCCTCCATTCCACTACATTCCACTCGATATATTCATCCAATAAGTGATCCAATGTTGTCTCTTTTAGGTAACCCTCAATATCGACAACACCTTTATAGTAATCTCTGGCTATATGATATTGTTCTAATTCTAACTCCGCTTTATTTATAATAGAGAGTTCATCCTTTTTCATTCGATGTGCAATTTTCTGAACCATCTGGTATATATTTAGAATCTTTTTATTTCCCAATAAGTGAACATTCCTATCTCGTACTTTCCAGAATTGATTCATGGGACCTACGAACAGCACTGCAGATTCTAATCTTCCCTCACTATACGGAATTCCATATTCGGGATGAAAACTGCGTTTATCACCATAGCAATTGAAATTTGGAACAAATGCATAGGGAAACTGCCCCAGTGCTTTAGCCATCATCATGCTGTTATATTGATTCGCCCGAACATCAGAATCTATTCGCAGAATAGTGTTAAATTCAGGATTTTTCAACAAGGCTAAAAAACTATTCGCACCCAAATTTTGTGCTAGCCCTTGGTGTCTGAAACGGTTTTTTAATGCAAGTTTACCCACATATATCGAATAGTCGTTTCGTTTTTCTGCAACTCCAAAACCCACCGGTTCGTGATCATCAATGGATTCTGCCAAAATCCACATCTGATTCTTGTCAGCAATGGTATCTTTAAGCTTTTCTTCGTCGTAAACTTTGGGATAGAGGTATTCATAGCCATAAGCATCAGTCATGATATCTGATATCGATTTAGTGTCGGTTTTTGTAACAAAACGAACTCCAAACGCTTGATTGGTTTTCGTTTGAAAAGTACCAATATATGGTGATAATGACTTATTTGCCATTCTGTGTCCGATTCCCCAATTCCATATCGGATTTACCGACAAAACATAAATGCACGAGAAAATCATAAATAATGAACTACTATCTCAGTGTTATCTGGACAGCAAGCAGATATGATCCAGATATTAACAATTTGAAATCTAGAAGAAGATAAGGAAAAAAAAGACTATATTTATTGTTTAGTTGGTTGAAGAACCAATTTCCAGTAAAAAAAGTATGCAACAGTTCCAAATCCAACGATAATGGGTGCAAAAATCCAGAACCAGAACTTGAATGGATATTGTGATGCTGGTTCCAAGTTTTGTCCGAGGGGATATAGGTCATAGACATCTTTTTGGATCGTATATTTCCCCCAACGTCTCCAATCTGACCAATAATTTCCGATTCTTTCCTCTTCATTATAAAAAACAGTATTGATCTCATCTGTTACGATTTGTGCCTGTATCTCGTTTTGATAAAATATATTACGGAAAACATAATTGACGGATCCTGATTTCGGAGGCGTTTCAACTATGAATAATCCTTTTCCTGAATTCTGGGAGATAATATTGCCTTCTATTTTAAAATTGATGCAAAAATACATTTGAATACCATGAACACCGCTGGAAACGAAATTATTAGAAACAATAGTTTGGTTGCACGATTGGAAAAAGGCTCCATAGGTTGCTCCTGTTATATTAGTACTTGTAATATTCAAAGAATTGCAATTAAGAGCCTTTATTCCGAAATCACGTGATTTTACAACGGAATAATTTAAATGAAGATCATCACCCTCTAATTGGAATCCAATCAAAGTATTATCGATGGATATATTATCAAGAATGACATTATTAGCGTAAATTTCAATACCGGTTCCTCGTACTGATGTATTAGTATTTCTGAGTTTTAAATTGCGAATAACCAGATATTTGGTAATGTTTTCCACGTGGATTCCTACTGTTGTACTATTAAACGAATAGGAAAGAGTATAATTCTCAAAATCAAATAGATAGGGATTCCCCTCACTACCATCTCCTGTAAAAACAGGTTCGTAATAAAGTAAATCCGAATCTTGCATTATTATTAACGACTTATTCTGGATTATACTATTTGAATTGCGCACCAAATTTTGATTTAACACATTCCTATCAGTTAAATCCGTTGCAAATGTAGTGCCCAGAAAGATTACTGACACCAATAGAACAAGAATGAATTTATTTAGTATAGTTCGTGACATTATTTGTCAATTTGGAACGCAACCTATTTATTTTTTTTAGTATTTTAACTGTAGTTCAATCGAGGATTAAAAAAAAAGAGAGAAAAAAATGAAAAATTAATGCTTTTCGCGTAATGTCTCATCGATTTCCGGAAAAGTCTCGATCGGTTTTGCATCTTTTGGTCTTTTAAACAAGAATAATAAACCACTTAGACCAGCAAATAATGCAGTGAGGATCAGAATTATACCCTCCAATCCACCAATTACACTATAAAAAGGAAGAAGACTACCAAGAAAACTATCTATTGGTCCTGAAATAAGAGGAAATTGAGATAATAAGGGAACAATAATGGCAATTCCGGCAGATATTTTCGCACTTGTAGTTTTCACAACTTTGGTGGGAGTTGGAATGGTTTCAATTAATAGTCCCTTATGATAGAGTTTTACATTCGCATCCGGAATATCTCCAGCTTGAAGAGGTGTTATCAAAAAGGATGCAATATCATATTCTTTCTTAGCGTTCAAATGTTGGACGGACGGTACACATACACATCCTGGAAATTCAGGAACAACATCCACAATCGGGACTTCTTTATCGATTTCCAGGATTTTATCAGTTGCAGCTCGGGCCACTTCTTCGATCTTGATTTTGAGTTTCTCATAAATTTTTTCTGATGATAGAACTACCGCAAGTTTATTTAGTGTTTCAGGATTCATCCGCTCTCGATAAAAGACGGTGGTTTTCCTCAGTAGTTTTTCGGTTGTGATCTCCATCTCTTCAGGAACACCGACTTCTTCCTCATACATACTTTCTCCTTCAACAAATTCATCTTTTACTGCTTTAGCTGCCATTTCCGCAGTGGTGAATGGTTTGGGCTCTCGAGCCATTTCCATTGATTTACGTTCTGCTCTTCCGGTTTTTGCCTTTTTCTTGGCTTTTACTTCTTCTTTAAAAGATTCTGCTCTTTCCAAGGCGAAAGGTTTTGGAGGGGGAGGGGAAGGAGCTTCTTCTTTAGGAGGAGGAGGAGGAACGGCAGCTCGTGCAGCAGCCGGGACTGGGGCTGGGGCTGCTGCTGATGGTGGACCTGTTGGAGGAGGGGAGGGAGCACTTGTTGTGATGCTCTTCATCCGCTTCATATCATCAATTTTTTTTGTAGTTTCGTCCCGAATGATTCCACGTAACTGATTCAGTTCCTCTTCGATATTTGCTTTCAATTCTTCCGATAGTTCGACTTTTTCTTCTTCTAGTTTTCTGAAATCCATCGGTTGTAAGGGTTTGGGTTTTTCTAACTCAATTTCTTCTTTAACGGGAGATTTTTCTTCAAGTTTTGAAACGGGTTTGCTAATTCTTCCAATTCCTTCCAAATCATCCAATTCTTCTTTCTCTATTTTTTCTTCCTTCGCCTTCGCTTTTGACAATTTTTCAAAAAGTTCTTCTCTCACTTTTTTACCGACATCTTCTGCTCCTCCGATTTCTACTGGTGCAGCACCTGGTAAAGGAGATTGTTGAGAAGATGGTGGCGAGATTGGAGGTGCTTTATCCATCAACGGTTCGGGGATTAGGTGATGAATATCTCGATCAAGTGTTTTTCGGGATATTGCTCCACTCATGGTGGGAGGAGCTGCAAATCGTTGTACTCCAAATTCTGAAATCCAATCTTTACGGATAGATTTATCCCCAATCATCGCAAGTGCAAAACTGAATGCAATCCTTCTTTTAACTTCATCAGGACCGAGTTTTCGTATCGTCTCTCTAATAATTTCATCTGACATAATTTCAAATGCTTGCTGAATTCCTTCACCTGTTTTCGTAGAAACTCGGATGTAATGGTCGATGCCGTACTTATACATAAACTGATCAATGTCCATACTTGGAATTTGAACTCCGAATTCGTTTTCAGCATCTAAATTTGTACCCATAAGAATAATGGGGATAAAACCAGCATTTTCCGTTATCTCATTCATGCGCTCTTTAAGATTCTGAAAGGTTTCTGGTTTACTAAGGTCAAAGACAAGGATAATGCCCAAACTCATCTTCAAAATTGTCCGTTTAGCCAGAAAATCTTCTAAATCAATATTTGAAATTGTAAATTGAATTGTAGCCAATGGTGTTCACATCTTGATTCGACTATATTTCTAGTATGCTGTTAGGACTATATAGATATTTGGCAATGTGTGAGGAATAGATGTGAAGGGACTGCACAACATCCGAGTTACTTACTGTCTTGTCCACATTAGAATAATTCACTGTGTGGTTTTTACGAAGAAAATTAATGAAAAAAATGGTTTTAAGATCTTTTTTACGTAATTATTAATGATTTTTAGTATATTGTCTTGGGAAATGACCAAAGAATTATTTTTCCGAAAAATTGTGTAAGATTGATTAAAATATACTCGCAAGCTTTGATGCGGGATTTACATAGGGATATTTTCGCAGAGTATTTATTATATCGATTCTATGTTTTTTTTCACCAATTAAGGCTTTCCACTAAACGGAGTTAATTTACAATGGAATTTACGCCAAAATTTTTCAAGGAAAAAGAAATCGATTACATTCAGTTTCAGTTTACGAACTTACTCGGGCAGTTAAAAGCGGTAGAGTTACCCGCTAAAAATTGGGATGAAATGAGGGAAGGAACAGGGGTAGACGGATCTTCACTCGGTTTTCTTACCACTGAACAATCGGATATGCGAGCTGTTCCTGATTATTCGACGTTTTCACTTCTCCCTTGGGATGAGGGAATCGCTCGATTTATTTGTGATCTACATGGTATTGATGGCAAACCTTACCCATTCGATCCTCGCTCGGTTTTGAAGAAGATACTCAAAGAGGCAGAATCTGAAGGTTTTTTCTATTCAACCAGACCAGAGCTTGAATGGCACTTCATTACGGAAAAGTTCGAGGTTGCAGATGATGGCAGATATATGGAAACAGTACCATTGGATATTTATCATTTCCTAAGGCGACGAGCTACTGATTACATGATGCAAAGTTTCTCAAAAGGTGCTCCTCACACAATACACCATGAATGCGGATCAGGTCAGCATGAAATAGAATTGCAGAAGTGTCAGGCTCTATGGAATGCAGATAATGTGCAAACAAGCAAAATGATTATCAAACAAGTCGCTTTAGATGAAGATATTCTCGCAACGTTTATGCCCAAACCTTTCCCCGGAGAACCAGGTAACGGGATGCACATTCATGAATATTTGGAGGACAAGAACGGAACTAATGTATTTGCTGCCGAAGGTGGGATTAGCGATATTTTGCGTTGGTTTATCGGGGGAAAAATCAAGCATATCGACGCACTCTGCGCAATATTAAATCCATCTATAAATTCTTATAAGCGATTAGTACCGAACCATGAAGCTCCTGTATTTACCGCATGGGGTGTGGCTAATCGGACAGCTCTTATCCGAGTTCCGGGTTATGAGAGTAAAGCCCATCCAGAATTTAGATCTCCAGATGCTAGTTCTAACATTTATCTCGTAACGGCAGCACTACTTGCTGCAGGATTGGAAGGAATTAGGAAGAAAATTGAACCGACTAGCCAGCCTACAACGAAAAATGTGGAAAAAATGAGTGCGAAAGAACGAAAAGACTTAGGTATAAAAGCTTTACCAGAAAATTTGGAAGAAGCTGTTAATGCCTTCGAACAGTCCAGTTTCATGAAACAATTATATGGGAAGGAATTTGTAGAGTTATATGTTGCTCTCAAACGTGAAGAAATTAAAGAACACGCCGAAGCAGTTGAGTCCGGTAGAGAATTGGAGTGGGAACGCAAGAAATACTTATTCTGCTGAATCACTTTTTTATTCATTTTTTTTGGATTTTTGAAGGATACGGTTTATCAAAGAGATTACATCATTCGGATTTTTTGCAGAATGAATTGTATCCTTTCGCGTTTCATCCAGTTTTAACCCCCCCATAATGGTCGACCATCCGACTGCTTCTTTAAAATCGGTCGCTGTTAGGGATTCAATTTTCTCTAATAGGGTTTTATCAGGTTGAAAATCCAATGTAATTATCGGTTTTTGAAATTGCCATGCAAATGCAATCTCTGATAAGGTTCCAGAACCTCCTGCTACAGCCACTACAACATCAGCAGCATTCACTATAATAAGATTTCTTGCATATCCAAATCCGGTGGGAATTACAATATCCACGAATTCATTTGCATCTGATTTCAAAGTTCCCGGTAAAATTCCAATAATATCTCCATCAGAATGGTTCTCAGAACTCCTACCACCTTTAGAAACCGCTTCCATTATCCCGGACAATCCACCTGTTATAATTCTATATCCATTATCTACTAGAAGCTTACCTAATTTCTCTGCTACTTGAATAACTTTTGCGGAAGCGGATGATGTCCCGATTACTCCGATGATATTCTTGTTTTCCATGGGATACCAATTGAGACAAAAAACAAAAAGTTAGTTATCTGAATTTGGGATTGCATCTTGGTAAATGACTTTGGTTTTTTTTAAATAAGTATTTTCTATATATTTCTGGGACCCAAAATAGAAAAAATTCGTGATGAAGGATTAAGAAAATTAATAATTTATTTTTTTAACTCAAAAGGTTGTCGAATTATCGTTTTCATCGTTTCTGGTTTCGCTTTTCGGGGATCGGAGAGATATATTTCATGATGTTTTGACCTATGACCATCAAAATTTCCTCCATTTTGATATATAAATTCGTGAATTTTCATTATATTATCATGCTCTTCTGAGTAAGGTCCAATGTGGAGTAATTGGGCTGATTTACCCTCGTGATACCTTTCAAGTCGGACCTTAGGAATTGATTTGCTCAATTCTGGCTTTTTTTCTGTTGCACTTTTTACTGCGTGATCAAACATCTTCTTCGTAATCCATTCAGGAGTCATAATCATCATAATCCATAACCATCCATCTCTCTTAGCTTCAATAAAGTCATTCATATTTTCAGCCCACCACAATCCTTCAAGCGGTGGTACAACGTAATCCTTATTCGATTCTTTTTTACTCATGAATTTCAATGTGAAAGCGATTGGATACAAAGAAGTTATTGCATCCAGATATTCCCGTGAGTCTCCTGGGGATCCTTTTCCATCAATCATAAGAAACTGCATTTCAGGAACTTCCACGAGTACGGGAGCTTTAGAACTCGGAGAGTATAGATATTTAAGAGTTTTTTTGAAATCGATTTTGGAAGACATTTTTATCACTCGATATCGCTATGGATTTCTAAGTTTTAGGATACTTCCTTTATGAAATATGCCTCGATCCGGGATTTCCATATCCAATTCTTTAAACAATTCCACTGGAATTCCAATATCAGCTAGATAGAGATCACCAACGTAATCTCTTGCGTTTTCTCTATATAAACCGGTTTTTGGTAATCCTAAGGTCATGGTTGCGGTTGCTTTGATCGTTAGTTCTCCATAGGTAGTTCCAGTTGTGGCATCCATTCCAGAGGGAATATCTAACGACAGAATGGGTACATGTGCCTTATTTGCAATCTTTATAAGAATTGCAGCATTTCCTTTGGGTTCGTCACTCAAACTATAACCGATTATTGCATCTAGGATAAGATCCACTTCAAATGGGAATTCTAGCTCTGTTAGAGGAGTAGTGATATGCAATGGAATTCCGATATTTTCTAATATTAATGCTTGGTGTTTGGACGCTCCTTCCAAATCGTTTATGGATTTTGTCATCAGGACCACTACTTCTGCACCCCAGTTATATAGAAATCTGGTTGCAACCAATCCGGTTCCACCGTTTTCACCGGTACCGGCTAATATAAGAACCTTCTTATGTAAAACATCACCGTTCAAGAAATTAGAACGTGCAAAACTGGCAAGATTGCGACCAGCATTTTCCATCATCTGATCTGGGGTGATTTGATATTTTATCATCAACTTATCGATTTCACGCATTTGTTCAGATGAAACTTTGGGTATTTTCATACGATAATTCAGCTCTCCTACAAAATTAACATCCCATGTAGGACGGTTATGGCATTACCTCTAATAAGAATTCGGTTTTTTGGATTTTTCTTCGGAATTTCCAGCCAAATTTCACCCAATCGTTCGCTAACTTGAAGGGCTGTCAGTGAATTTTTCCCCAGCTTTTTCTGCCAGTATGGACCTAATACCGTGTGTGCGGATCCAGTTACGGGATCTTCATTAATTCCAATCCACGGGAAAAAGCAACGGGATACAAAATCTATTCCCTCCGCATCTCCTTTCGCAGTAACATATACTCCATTAAATTTCAAATTGTATTTTGAATTTACTAAAGCAGACCAATTTGGTGTAAGATCTCTTACTACTTGAGCAGACTTCACTTCTATAACAGCAACAATTTCCCCTTTAAATTCATTCTTATAAGTAGAAATAACTTGATTATCGGGAATTCCCAGGTTTTTTCGTAATAGATCGGATAGTTCCACGGATGTAGGACTTCCAAGAGGAAAATCCATCTGGTACTTTCCTTCTAGAGAAGATACGATCAATTCTCCACTCAGTGTTTGAAAATGGATTTCTTCTCTGCAAACTTTTAATTCTTGAAATAATACGTGAGCAGTCGCAAGTGTGGCATGCCCACATAAACTTACTTCAATTTTTGGGGTAAACCAGCGTAATTTGTAATTGGGGTATTGCTCTCCTAATTGTGGTATCACAAATGCTGTCTCAGATAGGTTCATTTCCGCTGCGATTCTCTGCATTTGGTCATCGGTCAGATCTCCTTCCTTTTCCAGAATGCAAATTGCAGCAGGATTCCCTCGATACCGTTCCGAGGTGAATGCATCCACTTGGAACAATAGGATTTCTTTCATATTACTTGATTAGCATCTGGATTATTCAAAGCTTGGGTGAGATGTGATATTCAAACCTATACGGTGATATTCCGAGAATGATACGTTTTTTCGTGAAAGTTGAGTTTCACGAATTTTTAGAGCACTACTTATCGAAGGATTATAAGGAAGTAGCATGCCATTGCGATTCCGTCTTATAATAAAATAAAAAGTGTGACAAGAGTAGAACAAATAAATTACTGTTTCGATTCCTTGACGAACCTAATACCCCATTTAGGTACTAATCGTTGATATTCACGATATTTATTCCCGAATTTCTCGAGGAGTAATTTCTCTTCAAAAGACGCAATATAATTGTAAAACAAGGAAATAAGGGACAAGATCACGAGAGAAAACAACGAAAGTGTGGAAATAATTAATCCCACATAAGTTAATACGGATCCCAGATAAATTGGATGCCTTGTGATCCGAAACACGCCGTTTGAAATTACTGATGGCTCTTTTGGCTCTCCTCCAAATATCATTTTCATACCATTATACGCTAAGTACACTGCAAAAGTCCAAATTGGAATTGCTATAAGAATTAAAACCCACCATGGCACATAATTGGATAGAAAATCGGAGAAATGAAAAATAAAGGAATCCAAAATCCAAACTGTTAAAAATGCTATCAACCCTATAATTTGCCCTATATCAGAAATCACGTGTTCTCCTGCGAGATCGGGTCGTGCTCCATGTTGTTTGCGAGATGAAGGTTTTTTAGTATTAACACGATCTAAGTTCTTCATGAAGGTAGTTATGACGATTATGCATAAAAATATCGTCATCTGTGAATTTTCTTGTTGAGGGTTTGCCTATACCGGTCAAATAACTTCATTGTTGATTTCCCAATCGAGATGAAATTGAAATTAGGAATATATCAAATCCTCCTGCATCCATCATAAAAAGGACAATACTTCCAATGCCCCATCCGATATAGTTGTTAATAAAGCGCAACAACACAAACATTGCCAATATTAGATCTGTTACAACAATTAAAACAGCGATGACAAGATCTTTTGAGGATAATGCCCAATAGAAACACTGGAATCATTCTCCCTTTTTCTCCTCTTTGTCTTTTCTAAATATACATTTATATCTTTTTGAAAGATGATAATCTCGCCCTGAGTTCCACCCTCCAGCCTTATTCCCCCTTATTTTGCAAATACGTGTGTAAATAATACTATTAGGATAGTATATCGATTTCTTCCAATGATTCTTATTCCCTAAATATGTCAATTATGCAATTTAGTGAGAATCTCTCCATGAATCGCTCATTTCCTTCCAATTCATGGCAAAAAGAAATCAAATTTTTCGTAGTAGATGCAGTGTTAATTGTGACGGGATTCACGATTTTTCATTCCATTTTATGGTATGATATGGAATGAATCAGTCTATATAAATCTTTCCATATTATGTGTAAGAATGGAATGTTTAAGGATAAAAATATGAGTTTCTGAGGGAGTAATCTTATAAATCACGTTAACCAATCTCCTTTGATGAAAGCTTTAATTGTGTATGGGTCACGATATGGATGTACAAAAGAAATCGCTCAGAAAATGGGAGATATCATAGAAGAAGAGGGAATAGAGTGTCACGTGATTAATTTAAAAGAAGAAAAAAAGAAGAATTGGCCCTTAGTGAATGTATATAACGGAGTTATAGTAGGATCGGGAATTCAAATTTCACAATGGGTTGGGGAAGCAAAGAAATATTTAAAAGAAATTTCACCTGAATTGAAAAAAGGGAAACCCAAGTATGCTATTTTTGTTTCTTCAGGTTATTCATCTGTGGATTCGGATAAGGCAAAGGAGCAGTATATAGATAAAATTCTAGAAAAAATGGGTTTGCCACCACCCATCATGAGTGCTGCTTTTAGCGGAGTAATGGATTTTTCAGAATCTTCCAATTTGGGTAAATTGAAGAAAGAAGCATTGAAAATGGCGGCAAAAGGAATGGCAGATGAAAATAAGGAACTGGAATTTGATTATCAGGGATGTAATGATCTCCGGGATTGGCCAGCAATTGAACAATTTGCTCGCGATTTCGCATCAAAAATAAAATAAATAATTGATTTTCGCTATTTTTTATTTTCATAAATTCCATCTGGATAATTTCGTGGGAAGTCTGAATACTTCCATTGATCCAAAAAATTCTGTAGTTTTCGTATTAAAGGTAATGCATAAAAAATTCCCGCGCGTACCAGAGAAATTCTTAGATTGGAATGGATCGGAAATAGCTTGGTGATGAAATAAAATTTTTAAACAAGATATTCAAATAAGGAGTATGATCGAGCATTTACACCAGCATATCGTAGAAGAACTGAAAACTAACACACGAACTGATCAAATATTTATCCTAACTGCGATTCTTCTAAATTTCGTTGGCTTAGGGATTAACGCGGGATTTGCTCTTGCCTATAGGGAGGATCCGCAGTCTTCCAATATTATCATTTTCTCAATAGTTCTTACTTTAATTCTTGTAGTTAATGCAATCGTTATTATTGGATTAAGTAAAGGAAAACAAACCCGATATAAACTGTTAAGTGGATTATTACTAATGTATCAAGACCAGAAAGTGGATAAATATTATGATAAAGAAATTCTGTCCGCTTATAACACTAGATATACATTATTTACTCTTGCCGTTGTTGCTACAGGGATTGTGGGAATAGCAGTTCCGTTTGTAATGTTATTTTCCATATAAGCAGAAATGGTTCATTTGTTATCAATCCTCTTTATCCCAAATAAAAATCGTGCCTAGGGGAAATAATGGCAAAAAAGATCTTTTTACCATAATAAAAGGATTCATATTGTCTGATTTATCGATTTTTTGGTGTTAATGAATTGGTGATTTTGTCTGTTGGGGTACCATTTTGAAAGACATATTTTCGATCTAAGAAGAACTTAGTTATATAACCCGTACTTAATGCAATTATTACGCTGATAATTAAAGGACTCTTAAACACATTTGAGAGTAACAATTGAATTCCTATATTCTCAACCGTAGTAAAAATCGCCAAAACCATATAAATCAGAAACTGCTTTGAGGTAGCTTTTAGATTTTTATCCCGATTTCGAAAAACTACGAATTTGTCTAGAAAGAATTTTATCAAATAAGTAACACCCACCGCTACAATCGAACCGATGAATTCAGTCATATTAATGGGGATTTGAGATAGATACAAGTTATAGATGAACGTTATATAACCCCAGCGAGTTTCAATGAATGGAGCAACTATGTGAACATTCAGAAATTGAATTAAATAATTCAATCCAATCATCATTGCTGCAAATAACAAATAGAGGCTTAGTTGCATGTATCCAGGATTCTTGAAACATGGGTATTTATTTGTAGACACTTGGTTTACCTCATAGTTCTTGTCTAATAATATTCAGTTTATGTTCTGGTAATGGATTATTTGGATATTGCTTGAATAATTTTCCCCAATCGGTCTTATTGTAATTTGCAATTCGATAGCGACCAACCGTATTATACCATAAAACGTCATGATAAATGCCCGACATGTTTACAGTCAACAGATTAAATATTATTCGGTTGTACATCAATAGGTTTTTGAGGAATCGGAGTTTTCCTTTCCGTACTTGTTGATCTGCCCAAATAACAAGACTTCTTTTCACATTAAATCCCCAATTTTCCCCTCGAATGTCTTCTCCGAGGATTTCAATTTGATCGAGATCGCCGCATCCCAATCCCATATCATGGGCAATTTTAATAAAGGGAAGGTTCATAGGTTTAAATCCCATCAAAGAGGCAACCACGGCATCTACTGCTACTTGATCATATCCTGCTAAAATGATGTTTTTTATACGGGGAATCATGCAACGGGGACCTGCTCCATCTCCCGCAACTGTTCCATCCACAATAGCCATAATATTGGGATGAATCTGCTGCTGGATAATGAGCAGATCGACAAGAACTTCACTCATATATTCATGAGAATGATGACGTCGTTTAGTTAACAAACCTCCGAATGCATTTTTTATGGCACAAGTGATTCCTCCTCGCATCTCCGGATTTTGATCTGAAAATAATCCTCCCCGTGCACCCGTATGCCCATGTGTCTTCATTGTGGGGAGATGAATGATGTTTTTCCCAATATAGAACTTCGGAATGGAATATCCTTCGGGGAAAATCTTTGAATCTAGAGCTAGTAATGGAATTTTTGACTGGAAAGGAACAAGGGGAATACGAGTTAAAGGAACAAAAAAACAATTGTGTTTCGTGATTATTGATTCCCATTTGTTTCCAACTAGGCCTTTTTCTATATTTGTTACAACTGTTCGATTCTCTGCAGTAAAAATATTACGGCTCAGAAATCCGTCTGCTTTTAATTTAGATAACACTCCATCTACTTGCCACGGAGGAGAAGAACACGCGGGAAAATATTTCGACCAAGATAGATTTAGCTTAACAATTACTTTCTCCTTCGGATGGAAATAGGACGTGTACTGGGAATTATCCATTAAATTTGCATAATCCTGTATAATAGTCATCGGAGAAGTTCTTTTAACAAATATAAGGGGTTTATTAGATGCCATACTCACATCTGCCAGAATGGTAATTGCACATAATTTGCCACATAAATGACGATAACTAGAATTATTCCTCCTACAATTATACCTATGTCAAATAGGGCTTTTTCCGCTTTTCGGGCTGCTTCGGGCTTGTGTTCCACTATGTAAAGGTATCTCAACAAAATATACAAAGCTATAGGAATGGAACAAATGATGAAATATTGATTATTTGTAAGATAAGGTCCTGCAAATCCCGAAACGGGACCCAAAATGCAGTAAAAGGCGTAGGTCATGAATAATCCCACTGCCACGATAGTAGAAAATTGCGTTAAGAGGGATGGGGAATAATTGTTATAAATTGTTTTATGTTCCACAGCCTTTTCCTTGCCGAGAAAAAGTAAATCTGCTTTTCTTTTATTTACAGCAAGTAATAGTGCACTGAGATAGACAATAAGATATAACCACGGAGAAAAGATTACTTCTGCAATAAAAATTCCTGCCAAGGTTCTCCAGATATAGATTAAGGATAGGGTTAATACGTCCATTACAACATAATGCTTGAACACGGTATTATACAGCAAACCGTTGACAATGATCAGTATCACCGTAGAACTGAACAATATCGCTATGAATTGCGATGATAGAAAGTAGATCCCCAGATTCCCCACTGCTATCAACAATAACAGCACTACACAAAGCAGCATTCCTCCTCTTAAGGTGATTTTTCCCGCAGCTATAGGACGTGATTGTTTCTCGGGATGGGCTTGATCTTTTTTCAAATCTAAAATATCGTTAAGAAGGTAATTAAAAGATGAAACAAAACCTAAAACAAAAAATCCCAATAAGATTTCGGGATAAATTTTAAAATCTAACACTTTTCCCCCAAAGAACATCCCCAACACAATGACTGCATTTTTATACCATTGCTGAGGACGTAGGCATTGAATCAATGCTCGAATTGTATTTTGTTTCATTTTCAATCTGAGTTTTCTATATTGAATATATTGGGAATGCTATTAAGGATTTAATTCTAAGCCTAAGGTCTTTATTACTCCCTTAAGGATCCTACCACTTTCTATGGCTTTTATACCCGAATTAAATACATGTCCTTTATCGGTAAATTTCCGAAAATTTCCTCCTAATTCGGCATATTGCTCGAGCAACAAGATTTTTTTCGCATCTATTATTAGATAGGCACCAGAAGTGAGTCCCGCCAGACCTCCTCCCACAATTATTGTATCATATCCTTCTTCTATAATCATTTTTTTCTCACTTTTTAAACAATTCTTGCTATTTTAATTTATTAGCGTACTGAATTGTTACAAGCTTCAGATGCTGCCAGAATAAAGCAATCGCTAGAAAAATTAGAGATAACGGCTGGATAAAATCAATCGAATACCCTTCAAATAGATTTTTAGTAAGAAAGAGAGAGATAACTATACCAATCGCAAAATATATAATGCCATAGTTACTTATGACATAGATCGCGAGGTTTGATAACCATAGATGCTTCTTATCTAACCCGTTTTCTGTCTGCTGTAATATATATCGATATTTTAAAACACCGGAAACGCTTACCATGTACCATATAAGAAAATACAAAAACCAGGAATCCGGATAAGTAATCATTAGGATAAGAAATGCGAATCCGAAATAGATAGAAAAATTTCTGCTTTGCGGAGATTGTGTAATATATGTAAAGTATAGAGCAATATACAATACTAATACAAATCCGATCATGAACCAAAATTCCGGAAAGGCAGATCCCGCAACCTTAACTAACGAAGTTATTATACGGGTTATACTCGTACTGGGATAATCGAATATTTGTGCTGATGCGTTCACCCCAAAGAAATCTCTTATAAAATTAGGATATTTAATCCAGTAATAAAGATTGGGTAGGATGGGTAATATCAATCCTACCAAACTATTTAATGTGGATTTAAACTCTATTTTAAAGGATTTCTTTTTAAAATCTATGAAAACGGGGATGAGAAAGGGGATGAGCAATATTGAGAAGGGTTTGTAGATAATGCTTAATCCTATCATCAGCCCAGCAAAAAAAAGATTATTCTGTATCTTGTACCGCTGCGTTTTTGCATTTTCTAAAAACACTAATGAAAGCAACACGAGAAATATATAAATCTCGGAAATCTGCCCAAAGACTAAGTTCGGCACTTGTAAAGGAGCTGCTAATGCTAAGACGAAAAATTGGGTTTCTCTCCAAGATGCAACTTCAAGATGATAAAATTTTTTGCACAGAATTAAAATCAGATAAAAAGAAGCGACATGGATCGATGTCATTAGGAATGTATGTAAGATAAAGGCGATTTCAAATGGAATCATTGACATTGGGATGTTAAGGAGAGAAAAGAGAGGAAAATATCGAAAAGGGTTATCCAAAACATCTGTAGAATATAGATCTGAGGTATATAGTTCTATTGGATTATTCATTAAAATTTCTGATGATTGGTCAAAAATTAGGAAATCATGAGCGAAAAGGAAAAAATCGGAAACAAGAAAACCAATTATCGTTCCTATTACATAAATTATATTCAATACTATTGATAATTTGAGTGCTTTTGATTGTTTTATGATTTTAGAGCATTCTTTAAGGTCATCTAAAAATTGAAAGGAAGTATTCCCGGAATTCATCAATCTCGTGGATCCTCCATAACTTATTGAACTAGTGGTGAATGAATGGTTATATCTTGAATATTTGGTTTATGATTAAAAAATCAGTATGTAAACTATTATAAAGCACTAGAACGATTTTTTTTTATGGAATTTATGGAGTTCCATTGGTATCTGTCTTTGACAGGCACTATTTTCTTAGGATTCCGTGTGTGGTTGTCATTTTTCAAAGTAAAAGATGAGCTAGAATTCCGGCGGTTTTATGTGAGTCGGTTTGTGAATATTTATACTTGCCTTATGATGGTTACAGGCGGTGCGGTAAAGTTCCTTAACTGTATTGTCGCCGCATGCTTTCCTGCCATGTTGATAACTACTTTTTGGGACATATCTTTCTACATAAAATTCAAGCAAAGAACCTATTGGGGAAAAAATCGGGGCTGGTTACTATTGGAACGGATTACATTACATCCCCCGACTCAAATCTTGGGTCTATGGATGTATCTTTCTGGACTGGAACGATTTTTTCCCATGGGAGATATTATAAATCTTGTTATAGGGAGTGGATTGGTGTATTTAACGACTATATTATTCGATAAGAGAATTTTAAAGAAATATAATTGGCCAGCTGGATTATATCTTCTTTTAGTGATTGCACTTTCCACCTCTGGAATCATGATCTATAGTTTTTGGCCTTATCTTTTGCCATGATATTTTTTATCATTCCCTTTAGGGAAATACGAGTAAGTATTATATAATGAAATGGATCTTACTTTTTGTATGATTGATGAACGATTTAGAGTTCCAGAAAATCGTCCATTTTATGGAAAATACTGGCCAAAGGGACTTCCACACGAATTAGACATCGACTATTCTCTTTCATTAGGTAAAATGTTCGATCAGTCCGTTGAAAAATACGCCGAGGACCCAGCGATCTGGTTTCTTAAAACTTGGATGACATACAGAGAATTAAAGGAAAAAGTAGACTCTTTCACCTCCTATCTTCATAATATTGGAGTAAAAAAGGGGGATAGTGTTGCAATCGATCTCCCGAATTGTTTTCAATTTGTTATTGCATTCTATTCCATAATGAAACTTGGAGCGATATGCGTCCCATTAAATCCCCTCTATAAGAAAAAAGAACTCGTACCGTTAATGGAGACTACAAATACCAAAGTAATTATTACATTAGATGTGCTTTGGGCTAAAGTAATCTCATTAATCGAACCGGATTGGACATTTGATCATATAATCTATACAGGAATGCTCGATCTTGCAACCGGAATCTCGAAATTCGCCCAGTTTTTGGGGAAAAAAATTCTGAAAAAAATTCCTTCTGCCAAAATAAAAGATCCCAGAGCAGTAGATTTTCGTAATTGTTTGAATACCATCCCAGATGTTCCCGATGTTAAAATTAATCCGGATACTGATATAGCTGTACTGACAAGTACTGGTGGTACAACTGGTATCCCAAAAATTGTTATGCTTTCTCATCGAAATCTTGTTTCAAACGCCAAACAAATCGGATATCTTTTCCTTAACCAAACTCCTGAACATGATGATAAATTTATTCTTGGTCACCGAACGGGATTTATTGGAATTTTACCTCTATTTCATTTGTATGGATTGGGTGCAATAATGAATGTATCCGTTGGAATTGGGGGAATTCAGGTATTGTTTCCTCGACCCCCTCCCCCCGCAGAGCTTTTGAAAACGATCTACAAATTACCTAACTACAATCACTTTATTTTATACTCCATAGAGTATATGTTGATTCAAATGTTAGACGTTGATCCAAAGATCGTAGAGAAATACCCCCTAACAGGTCGTATTGCCATCTGCGGGTATGGAGGGAGTTATTTACACCCGTATATTCGAGATCGTTTCGAAAACATGACTGGAGCAAAAATTACTGAGGGGTATGGATTATCTGAAGCAGGACCTATGGTTTCAGCAAATAATTTATACGGGTACCGAGATCCAGGATATGTAGGTACACCTGGACCATCTATTGATTGGGACATTTTTGATATGGAAGATTTTAGTAAGGGTCCTGTTCCCTTAGGTCAAAGGGGGGAAGTCTGTGTATCTGGTCCTGGGATAATGCTAGGATATTGGAAAGATCCGGAAACTACAGCAGAAGTATTACGCAAATATAATGAAAAAATATGGTTATTAACTGGAGATATTGGGATTATGGATGAACACGGACGAGTAAAATTAATAGATCGCAAAAAGCAACTAATTAAAATGGCGGGAAGGTCTGTGTTTCCTACTGAGGTAGAGAATGAAATTGGGCTTCACCCATTGGTAAAGGAGGTTGCTGTAGCCTCAATTCCAGACGAACGCACGGGAGAAGCGGCCAAAGCATGGGTACTCGTCAAGGAAGAAGGGAAAGAGACATTAACTCCTGAAAAACTTAGAACATGGTTAGAACAGAACATTTCTTCTTTTAAGGTACCTAAATATATCGAGTTCGTTCAGGAAATTCCGAAAAATCCAGCGGGAAAAATAGCTCGTCGTGTCTTACAAGAAAATGATTCGCTATGGAGAAGTAAACAACAATGAAGAAAAAGGATATGGATGATTTAATCGGTCACTACGAAATACAGAAAATACCCGCCATTGCTCAAATCGTAGATGATTATGTCACTTTGGGAAGAAAAATGAAAAACACTGTTTGGGGAATGGCATATATTGACGTCACGGATGCGCGTAAAATTATTCATGCACACTTTGAGAAAACTGGAGAAAGAATCTCATTTACAGCGTTCTTAATCTCTTGTTATAGTAGAGTGATTGAGAAACATAAATATCCAATGAACACTTTTCATAAAAGGAAAAAATACTATTATACTTTTGATGATGTTGACGTAATGACAAATATCGAGAAAACCCTTCCCTCAGGTATCAAAAAACCCGTAAATTATACAATTCGTAAAGCGAATGAAAAAACTTTACGACAGATTAATGATGAATTACAAGCCGCGAAACAAGAAAAACCAAAGGAAGTTTCAACTCATGAGAAAAAAACTCTGGGAATAATTAAGATTTTTCCGAAATTACCCCGTTTTCTTCGAAGAATCATATTAAGAATAACTTTTAATGATCCATTAAAGCGAAAACGAATATTGGGAACAGTCGGGATGACCGCGGTGGGAATGCTTGCAAAAGAAGGGACTCGGGGATATGGTCATGGAATATTTATCACACCACATAATTTAGGGCTTGCAGTTGCGGGATTGGAAAAAGCACCAATGGTAATCGATGATAAAGTAGTTATCCGTGAAGTTATCGCAATTACGTTTGCTATGGATCATACAGTTATTGATGGGGGACCTGCTACGCGTTTTGGTACAGACTTCTTGTGGATGGTCGAACATGGGTATAAGGAAGTAGATTGGTGTTTTAAATCATTATAAAATAAATACTTCAGTTTTTTCAAATCTTCATCTAAAATCATAAATATGTTAAAATTGAATGGAACTATATGACTTCAGATTATACTGAGCGATTTACTTCCTTAATCATGGATATAATGGCTAAAAATAAAGTGCTGGGATTATCTGTTTCAGTAGTAAAAGGCTCAGAAACTATTTTTGAGAGAGGTTTCGGATACAGAAACCTTGAACAACTTTTACCCATGACTGAGAATACTCTTGTGGGAATAGGAAGTGTATCGAAATCATTCACAGCAACCGCAATTTTACAATTACAGGAACAAGGATTATTAAATATCGAAGATCCCATTATAAAGTATTTTCCCTGGTTTCCCCAAAATCCCGCTAAACCGATAAAGATTAAACACCTTTTGAGTCATTCTACTGGATTTCCCGCGTTGGATGGTAGCTTGATTGAATACCTTCATCATGAGAAACGTCATATCGATTTTACTCCGGTTACTTCTCGTAAAGATCTGGAATGGTACATTAGACAAGCAGAAAAAGAACGATTATATGACCCCGGAAAACAATTTTTCTACAATAATGACATGTATATTTTGTTAAGTTATCTAATTGAAGATCTAACCAGAATGAAGTTCGTGAATTACATGAGAAAAAATATTCTCGATCCTTTGGGGATGAAGCGATCGTGTTACCTGTTAGAGGATCTTAAAAATGACCCACTAAAGGATTGTAGTACAGGTTATAGTATAAAAAACAAAGAAGCTGTCCCAAGTTTCCATCTTCATAGTGAATTTCTCCATGGAGGAGGGGGAATATTAAGTTCTGCTCATGAAATGACTAATTATATGCGATTTATTTTACAAAAAGGAAAGTTTAGTGATACTAGATTAATTCAAACCCAAACAGCAGAGTTGTTATGGAATCCGATTCTTAAATGTCCTTATAGCTATAAAAGAGAAGGATTCTATGGATTGGGATGGGTGATTGAGAACAAGTTTGGAACCATCGTGATAAATCATGGCGGAGGTTTGTCTTCTTCAACTTGTGCCCTTTCAATTCTTCCTGAAAAACAGATCGGTGTATTTTCTATAGAAAATGACCCCAATCAGTTTTGCAAATTCGCTGTAGATGCAATTTTGGCGATTTTAACCGGGAATGATCCCGAGGATTTACCTTATTTTAAGTACCGAGAATTAGTTGAGTTAGTGGAGGGGACGTATAAGAGTTATCGGGGAGTGTACTCTTTAAAAATAGAATTGAAAGATCCACTGTTAATGGCACATTTAGAAATTGATGATGGAGAATTCGATGTTCCAATAACTGTTAGGGATAGTGATAAGTTGATTTTCACTATACCAGCAGGATTTCCTGAAGAACAACAAATTATTCAATTCATTAAGGACAAAGAAACTAATAAGGTAACTCATGCAACCTATGATCGATATTTATACCATCGAGTTTAGGTATTTCGGTCTTAAATTCTATTTTATTATTGCATATTAATCTTTTTCTCAATAATCCAGGACTTGTAACTTTTTTATATGTCTTTTTTTTATTTTTGACAACTAAATTATTCGTTTGCGATATTCTCTATTCAGAAATAAAAAATAGGTATTTAGGATTGTGTTCTGTTCTTAGAAAAATAAGATCATTTGATTTATTGGTTGTAAATAGCATAATGAAGGGGTGAGTAGAACCAATAACAAAAACTGATGAACCGCCTGCAAAAGACGTTGAATCTCCCCAAGGAAAGGATAAAAAATCATTCTTAAGAAGATCCAGAGTTCAGCAAACATATTGGGAGCCTTTCTCTGTTAGAGTAAAAGTGATGGCAGTTCGTTTTTGGAATTTTATCCGTCATCCAAAGGCTTCAATAAAGTGGTTATTAACCAAACAATACTTCTTGATGAATTGTATTGCGATTCTATCAGGATTTATTGGAGCCGGAGCTGCTTGGTTGTTAGGAATCCTAATATCAGGAATACGCATTTTTTTTTACGGAGTAATTTATGATAATATCCCTGAAGGATGGAAATGGACCATGATAATTGCTCTACCTACACTCGCTGCAGCAATTACAGCTCCGTTTTTAATAAAATGGGCTCCAGAAGCTAGAGGTCATGGGATTCCTGAAGTTATGGAGAGTGTAATCTACAAAGAAGGATACATTAAGACGACTACACCTTATTTAAAATTAGTCGCATCTGGGATTTGTATCGGGGGAGGACTTAGTCTAGGAAAAGAGGGACCCATTGCCCAAATTGGTGCGGGTTTTAGTTCTTTACTTGGTCGTAAAGCGGGATTGAAAGGAAGGAATATTCAAACTATCGTTGTATGTGGATTAGTTGCAGGTCTATCCGCTACATTTAACGCTCCGATTGGAGGATTAATATTTGGGATTGAAGTGTTGCTCGTATCCATGAGTGTTCATAATTTAATTCCGATTATCATTTCATCTGTGGTTGCTACCGTCACGGGAAGATTCATTCTTGAAACCGGAGCACATGCAGTTATCGAGATTCCTGATATTTTTCGTGATATCAATTTTATAGAATACGTTCCATACCTTCATTGGTTTATCGTTTTAGGAATTGTATGTGGTTTAGTTGCTTTGCTATATACAAAATCTGTGCATTATATTGAAAGATGGGCTTATAATACCAAAGTTCCCCCGTTTTTTGTTCTTGTGAGTGGAGCATTACTAACTGGTTTAGTAGGGATCATTAGTCCAAGAGAAAACTCTGTAATTGTTGATTTTAGATTTGGATCGCGAATAGTATATAGTCAACAAGTGGAAAATGTTCCCTCCATATTCGGTGGACTAGATTACAAGTTAATTTTAGATGCATTTAAGGCAGGTCCTCTTGGAGAGTTCGGTTTTACACCCTTTTTCGCAAGTTTGGGTTTGACATTGATAATTTTGATCCTATTCAAAATTTTGGCTACAGCTCTATCTGCCGGTACAGGAAATTCTGGTGGAGTTTTTGGTCCTGCTTTAGTTTTAGGAGCTTTATCAGGTTATTGGGTTGCTAGAATGTTATCATTAGGTGGATTAAATTTCTCTCCTGCAATGTTTGCTCTATTTACTCTGACGGGAATGGCTTCTGTCTATACGGGTTCTTCGCGAGCGGTCCTAACAATGATCTTTATGGCTTCTGAGATGACACAATCATACCAAAGTTTCCTCCCGTTGATGATTACATGCAGTATTAGTTATTTCATGAGTAGAATTCTCATGAAAGATACAATAGATTCCCAGAAAATCGCATTGAAGGGACTTAGTATCA
>Ga0209253_10000455_pt1 | contig 35128 bp, 29 predicted proteins | sample FrelakmetBRP12BR_FD_187145 | JGI IMG/M metagenome (GOLD analysis project Ga0209253, IMG submission 187145) | Freshwater lake sediment microbial communities from the University of Notre Dame, USA, for methane emissions studies - BRP12 BR (SPAdes)... | ecosystem: Environmental > Aquatic >... | reverse complement strand
GCCGTCCACCAGCCCCAGCGTGTCCCGGACCAGCTTGTCGAGCGGGACTTCGGCGATCTCCAGCTCGATCTTGCCGGCCTCGACCCTCGAGAGATCGAGAATCGAGTTGATGAGAGTGAGCAGGTGCTTGCCGTTGGCCTGGATCCGGCCGAGGAAGTCCAGGTCCTGCACGGTGAGGTTGCCGTCCGTGTTCATCAGAAGCAGGCTTGCGAAGCCGATGACCGAGTTGAGCGGCGTGCGCAGCTCGTGGCTCATGTTCGCGAGGAAGTCGCTCTTGGCACGGTTCGCGCGCTCGGCCTCGTCGCGCGCCCGCTCCAGGGCCGCCTGCACCCGGCGGATCTCGGTGATGTCGCGGAAGATGCTGCGGGTCGCGACCGGGCGTCCGTCCTCGAACCGGCAGTTGCTGCTGCCGAACACCTCGACGTGCCGCCCGCCGCGCGCCACGAACGTGGCCTCGATCTGGGTCACGGTCTCGCCGCCGATCACGCGGGCGAAGGTCTCCCGGCAGCCCTCGAGGCACTGCTCCGCGAGGAACTCGAACACCGGGTGCCCCAGCACGTCGGCGGCGGCGTAGCCCAGCGTGTGCTCCCAGGCGCGGTTCACATAGAGCAGGCGGCCGTCGGGCCCGGTGGACAGGATGAGGTCGTGGGCGTTGTCGAGGAAGTCCTGCAGGCGCGCCTGGTGCTCGCGGAGCGCCTGCTCGGCCGCCTTCTGCTCCGACAGGTCGCTGGCGACGCTGAGGAAACCGGCGACGAGGCCGCTCGCGTCCCGCAGGGCGGCGATGGACAGGAGCACGGGAAAGCGCGTGCCGTCCTGGCGCACGTACGTCCACTCGCGCTGGGACCGCAGGCCCCGCCTGGCCTCCTCGACGAAGACGCCGAAGCCCGGAGAGAACGGCGCGCCGAACTCGACCGTCAGCTCCGCGGCCCTCCGCGCGACCTCCTGGGCGTCGTGGAAGAGCTCCGGCGTCTGGCGGCCGATGACGTCGTCCGCCCGGTAGCCCAGCCAGCGCTCGGCCGCGACGTTGAAGGTGAGGATGAGGCCGTCCGCGTCCGTCGAGATGATGCTGTTGTTCGCCGCGTCGAGGACGGCGCGCTGCAACTCCATCGTCGCCCTGAGCGCGTCCTCGAGGTGCCGCCGCTCGGTGATGTCGCGGAACACGCCCGTGAACAGCTTGCGGTGCGGGAGCTGCACCTCGCCGAGCGACAGCTCCAGCGGGAAGAGCGAGCCGTCCCGCCGCCGGCCGGTCACCTCCACGGTCCGTCCCTGGAGGTGCTGCTCGCCGGGGCGGGCGAAGCCGGTGAGATACCTCTCGGGAGCGCCGGCGTACGGTCCGGGGAGCAGTGCGGTCAGGCTGGTGCCGATCAGGCTCGCGGCCTCGTGGCCGAAGATGCGCGCCGCCGCCGGGTTCAGCCCCTCTATCGTCCCCTGCTCGTCGAGGGCGATGATGCCGTCCTTCGCGGTGTCGAGGACGACGCGGCTGCGCTCCTCCACCTCGCGCAGGGCCTCCGCAGCGCGGGCCCGGGCCGCGAGGTCCCGGTTCACGGTCACCATCGCCGCCGCCACCGCCAGGAGGCCGAGCAAGACGGCCAGCCCGATGACGATCTTCGCGGCGACGGCGCTCCGGCCGGCGACCGCCGCGCGCGTGGCCAGGGCCGCGCGCTCTTCGCGCTCGATACTCCGCACCACCGCGCGGATCTGCGCGGACAGCCCGTCGCCGTGGTCGGTGAGCCGCGCGATCTCCACCGCCGGCGTGCCGGGGGTGGCCCGCGCCGCGATGCTCGCGCGGAACACGTCCACCCGCCGCGCCACGAGCGGCTCGAGTGTTCGCAGCCCGCTCACACCCACACTGTCGTGAGCGACGTGCCCGCGCAGGTCCGCGAGTTGCACCGAGAGCCGGCGGACGGCCGCGTCGTAGCGGTCCACGTACTGCCGATGCCCCGTGATGAGGTACCCGCGCACCGCCCCTTCGGCTTCGCCGAGGCGCGTCGTCACCCCTTCCAGGGCGGTGGCGAACTCCAGGGCGTCGGCGACCTGCCGGTCGGCCGTGACGAGCCGCTGGATGGAGACGTAGGCGGCGGCGCCGATGAGGAGGAGCAGACCGAGGGCAAGCGAGAAGCCCCAGTTCGTCTTCTGCTGCGGGGTGGCCATGTGCGTCGGAAGATATGGCCTGTCCAGCGGGACGGACAGCGACCCCCCCGGCCGGCGCGACGGACCTTGCCAGCCTCCGGGCGTCGCGCTATCTCCAGCACCTTCACGCCGGACCGCCGCATCATCGCTCGCACAACCACCAGGGAGGCCCCGTGGCCGAATCGATGCTTGCCCAGTTCGTGAAGTTCCTGAAGGAGACCAACGCCATCGCCCTCGCGGTGGCCGTGGTGATCGGCGGCGCCGTACAGAAGCTGGTGAGCGCCCTGGTCTCCGGCATCTTCATGCCGATCCTCGGGGTGATCCTCCCCGGCGGTTCGTGGCGCACCTGGTCGCTGCACCTGCGGGGCGAGAGCGCCCTCGCCATCGGCGACGTCCTCGGCGCGACGGTGGACTTTGTGATCATCGCGTGGGTGCTGTACGTGATAGTCAACAAGCTCATGAAGGTGCAGCCGGCGAAGTAGCGCCGGCTCAGCTCCGCTGGACCGGGCCGGTGCGCGTCGTCGTGCGTGCAACGCGGCGCACCGGCCTGCAACGGTTCGTCTGACCGGCGGCGGACGAACGGGCTTAGCATCGGCCATGCTCGCCCGGGTCGCCGCGGCCGCCGTGCTCGGCATCGACGCCTACCTGGTGGACGTCGAAGCCGACATCGCGAGCGGCCTCCCCTCGTTCGCCACGGTGGGCCTGCCGCACGGCGCGGTGCGCGAGGGCCGGGAACGCGTGGCCTCCGCCATCCAGAACGCCGGCCTTCTGTTCCCGCAGCAGCGCATCACGGTGAACCTCGCCCCGGCCGACATCCGAAAAGACGGTTCGGCGCTGGACCTTCCCGTGGCGCTCGCCGTGCTCGCCGCGTCGGGGCAGCTGCGCGCCGAGGCACTGGTGGGCGTCGTGGCGTGCGGGGAACTGGCGCTCGACGGGGCACTCCGGCCCGTGCGTGGCGCGCTCTCGATGGCGCTCGCGGCGCGGGATGCGGGCGCCGTGGCGGTGATCCTGCCGTCGGGCAACGTTCGCGAAGCGGCCGTGGTGGAAGGCCTCGACGTCCGCGGCGCCGACTCCCTGGCCGCCGTGCTCCGGCACTTGGATGGTGGTCCGGCGCTGGTACGCGCGGCGGTGGACGTGGCGGCTCTCTTCGACGTGCCGTGCCTTGGCGACGTGGACTTCGCCGAGGTGAAAGGGCAGGGGCACGCGAAGCGGGCGCTGGAGGTGGCGGCCGCGGGCGGGCACAACGTGCTGATGGTGGGTCCGCCGGGCAGCGGGAAGACGATGCTGGCGCGCCGCCTGCCCACGATCCTCCCGCGGATGGAGCTGGTCGAGGCGCTCGAGACGACGCGCATCCATTCCGTGGCGGGCCTCCTTCCCCTTGGCGAGGCGCTCATCACGCGGCGGCCCTTCCGGGCGCCGCACCACACCATCTCGGACGCGGGATTGGTCGGCGGCGGTGCTGTGCCGCGGCCGGGCGAGGTGAGCCTCGCGCACGGTGGCGTGCTCTTCCTGGACGAGCTGCCCGAGTTCCACTCCAACGTGCTCGAAGCCCTGCGCCAGCCGCTGGAAGATGGGGTCGTGACGGTGAGCCGTGCGGCGAGCACGCTGACCTATCCGGCGCGCCTCCTCCTCGTTGCCGCGATGAACCCGTGCCCCTGCGGCCACTTCGGCGACGCCGTGCGGCCCTGCCTCTGCCGGCCGGAGGAGGTGCGCCGCTACCGGAGGCGCGTGTCGGGGCCGCTTCTCGACCGGATAGACCTGCACGTGGAGGTGCCGGCCGTGCGGCTCGAGGACCTGGGGGGCGCGGCGGCCGGGGAGCCGAGCGCGGCGGTGCGGGAGCGGGTGGACCGGGCGCGCCTGCTCCAGCGGGAGCGCCTCGCCGGCCGCGCGGGGATCCACGCCAACGCACATATGGGACCGCGGGATGTGCGCCGGCACTGCGCGCTGACCGAAGGTGCGGAGGCGGTGCTGCGGAGCGCCGTGACCCGCCTGGGTCTCTCGGCGCGGGCGTACCACCGGGTGCTGCGGGTGGCGCGCACCGTCGCGGACCTGGCTGGCGCGGCCCGCATCGAGGCCGCGCACGTGAGCGAGGCGGTGCAGTACCGATAGCCGTCGGCCGTCAGCCGCGGGGGCGGCGGCTTGGTGCGCGACTCGGGTGTCGCTGGGGTGTGCCGGCGCGCCCAGCCCGCCTACCGCCGCGTCGCCGAGAAGGTCGCCGCGTCGCCCGCGGCCACGACGTCCACACGGCCGGTCAGGGTGTTGGCGTCGGTGAACTGAGCCTCGAGCACCATCTCGCCCTGCGGGGAATCGAGGACGATCTGCACAGTGTTCCCGCTCAACGAGGCCGTGCGCACCGTCGCGTCGAACTGCCCGGACACCCGCATGGTGCCGGTGTACGAGCCGCCCGTCAGCTCGAGCGTCATCGTGCCGGAGTAGGGCTGTCCCTGGAAGGTGCTCGACCATTCCCATTCACCGGCGAGGAGGTAGCGGGCCGCGGCGGGTGCGGGTGCGGGTGCGGGCGCCGGCTGCGGCGCCGGCGCGGCGGGACTCGGGTTCGAGCTGCACGCCGCGAGCGAGAGTGCGAGCGCGGCGAGGACGACATTGGCCGCAGTACGGCGCATGGCGTGGCACTCCCGGGGAGAATGACCTGGCCCCCTGTGCGCGCGGGCCCTGCGAGCGGTTGCCATCCTCTTCTCTAGCGGCGCAACGCCGTCAGCCGGCCGACCAACCGGCGCGACGTGAACGAACCCTCGAGCTGATTCGCCCCCCGCAGCACGCCCTGGATGCGGGCTTCGCCGTCTTCGGTCTCCAAAGTGATGATGATCTGCTGGCCGTTCACCTGGAACCCGCGGACGAAGTACGGCCGCTCGCCTTCCTGCAGCGGCTGCATCACGCCGGCGTAGCCATCGCCGCGGCTGGCCAAGCGGAGCAAGGTGGTGATCGCGCCACCTTGTGAGGCAACGATGCGCACTTCCCAGTCGCCGGCCAGGCTGGGCGGCCCGGACTGCGGCTGGGCGGCGGACGGGGCAGCCGCGGGCGCCGCGGCTGGCGCGGCTGCCGGAGCTGCGGGAGCTGCTACCGGCGCCGCCTCGGGCGCGGGCGTGGCGGGCTGCGGGTTGGAGCTGCACGCCGCAAGGAACACGGCGAGCACCACGGACGTAGGGAATCCGACGGAACGTGGCACGGTGCGCGGTCCTCGCGAGACGGGTTTTCGCCAAACCATCGTGACCCATTAGCTTAGACGGTGTGAAGGGAGGCCGCTAGAGTGCGACTCTTCGTCGCGGTGAACCTCCCCGAGAACGAGCGGCGGGCCGCGTTCGATGCGGTGGCACCACTCCGCCACGGGGAACTGCCGGTGAAATGGGTCCAGCCTGCGGGGCTCCACGTCACCATGAAGTTCCTCGGCGACGTGCCGGAGGACCGCGCGGCGCTTGTCGGAGCGGCGCTCGATGCGGCGGTACGGGCCGCGCGGCCGTTCGAGGTGATGCTCGGGGGCATCGGGGCCTTCCCCTCGTCGGCGCGGCCGCGGGTCATCTGGCTCGGCGTGGAGATCCACCCCGCCCTCGAGCTGCTCGCCAACGACATCGAGAAGGCGCTCCAGCCCTTCGGCTTCGAGGCCGAGCTGCGGCCCTTCCGTCCGCACATCACCCTCGGCCGCGCGAAGCAGGGGGCGCGGCAGCGCGCCTTCGCGGCATTCGAGCGTCTCGCCGCCGGAGTCGCGTACGATGGCATCGCCCCCGTCACGAGCGTGGACCTGATGGAGAGCATCCTGCGACCTGACGGCGCCGAGTACCACGTGCGCCACCAATCCTTCCTCGGCGGAGGGCAGTGACGATGGGCTGTCTGCGGGCGCTCTTTGTGCAGGTCGGCTGCCTGGTGCTCATCGTGGCCGCCGCGGTGTTCGCATTCCTGTACCGCGACAGGCTGTGGGACGCGTACCGGCGTTACCGGGGCGAACGGCCCGCGGCCGAGACTGTATACATGGCGCCGGCGCCGGGCGGCGCGCGCCACGCCGAGGAGGAGCTGGCGCGGCTGGGCCGGCGCGGCGGGCCTGCCTACGTGGACCTCACGGCCGCCGACCTCGCCGGCCTCCTCGACCGCGAGCTGGTGCGGGCCTCGCGCGGCGTCTTCGACTCCGTGCGGGTCGCGCTCGATTCCGACCTCGTGCTGGTGCACGGGCTCCTCGATCTCTCGCAGCTCCCGCGCGGCGTCCTCGGGCCATTCGCGGGGAGCTTCAGCGGCCGCGAGCCGCTCGAGGCGGGCGGCGCGCTCAGCGCGGGCGTCGGCGGCGGCGTGCGCTGGCAACCGACGCGCCTGCGCGTCCGCGACTTCCCGTTCCCCCGCAGGACCATTCCGGCGCTGCTCCGCGCCCTGCACCTCGCGGTCGGCGCCGACGGCGCGCTCACGCTGCCGGGTCTTGGCGGCGTGGGCGACGTGCGTGTGAGCCGCGAGCGCGTGCGGCTCTACCGGCTGGAGCGTCCGTGAAGCATCGCATCCTGGTGGTGGACGACGAGCCCGGGATCTGCGAGGCGCTCAAGCAGCTGCTCGAATACGAGGGGTACCAGGTCAGCGTCGCGGCGTCGGGACCCGAGGGCCTCGACGCGTACGCCGAGTTGCGACCGCAGCTGGTGCTGCTGGACGTGAAGATGGCGGGGATGGACGGCCTCTCCGTCCTCAGCGCGCTGCGAGAGCGCGACCCGCACGCTCTCGTCGTGATGATCTCGGGCCACGGGACGATCGCGACCGCGGTCGAGGCCACGCAGCGCGGCGCGTTCGACTTCCTGGAGAAGCCGCTCGACACCGACCGTGTGCTCCTGACGCTACGGAACGCGCTCCAGCAGGTCGGCCTCGTGAGGGAGGTGCGGGTTCTCCAGGCGGAGGTCGAGGGGCAGTACCACATCGTGGGCCGGTCCCCTGCCATCCGCGCGCTCGAGGAGCGCATCGGGAAGGTGGCGCCGACGCCCTCGCGCGTGCTGATCACGGGCGAGAACGGAACCGGGAAGGAACTCGTCGCGCGCGCCATCCACCGGCTCTCGCCCCGGGCGGCGAAGCCGTTCGTCGAAGTGAACTGCGCGGCCATCCCCTCGGAGCTCATCGAGTCGGAGCTGTTCGGGCACGTGAAGGGCTCGTTCACCGGCGCCTTCGCCGATCGCACGGGGAAGTTCGAGCAGGCGGACGACGGCACGCTGTTCCTCGACGAAGTGGGGGACATGAGCCCCGCGGCGCAGGCGAAGGTGCTGCGGGTCCTCGAGGAAGGCGTCGTCACGCCGATCGGCTCCGCCAGGACGATCACGGTGGACGTGCGCGTCATCGCCGCCACGAACAAGAAAGTGGACGAGGAGATCGCCGCGGGGAGGTTCCGGGAGGATCTTCTCTACCGGCTCAACGTGGTGCCGATCGAGGTGCCGCCGCTCCGCAACCGGCGCGAGGACATCCCGCTGCTGGTGGAGCACTTCGTGGCTCGCTTGGTGGCGGGGCAGGGCGTGGCGCAGCGGCGTTTCGCCGCGGCGGCGCTGGAGCGTCTCCAGCGGCACACGTGGCCGGGCAACGTGCGCGAGCTGCGGAACACGGTGGAGCGCCTCCTCATCCTGGCGGCCGGCGACACGATCCAGGATGTGGACGTGGTGCGCCTCCTCGGTCCGGCGGGCACCGAGGAAGGGTTGGGCGGTGCGCTTCTGGCTAGCGGCACCTTCGAGGAGTTCAAGCAGGGCGCGGAGCGGGCCTTCCTGGTCGCGAAGCTCCGCGAGTTCGAGTGGAACGTGAGCGAGACCGCGCGGCGGCTGTCGATGCCGCGGTCAAACCTCTACAAGAAGATCGAGCGCTACGGTCTGATGAGGGACGCATGAGCATGGGCGAGCGGCCGCGGGACTGGGACAAGGAGATGGCGGAGATCGACAAGATGATCGCCTCCGGTCCTCCTGCGCCGGCGGCGGCGTCGCAACCGGCCCCGGTCGCGAAGGCGGCGCGTGCGCCGTCCGCTCCGGCCGCCCCGCCGCGCGGAGCGGTCCGGGGACGGTACGCGGTGCTCTTCACGTGGGTCCGCCTGGCGCTCGGCCTCTCGCTGGGCGCGGCGATGACCCAGTGGCCGTACACCTACGGCTGCGGCCTGCCGCTGTTCGTCTATCTCGGCGCCGTGCTCGCGGTGGTGATTGCCGGGGTGTGGAGCGTGGTCTCCTCGTGGAAGACCCGCTCGGGCCTCGCGCACTTCCTGTCCATCGGCCTGATCATCTGGGGCGGTGTGCTCGCGGCGCGCGAGGTCCTGCCGCGCATCGGCTACGCGAAGCAGGGGGCGGAGTGGATCTGCCAGGCGCCGTCGGCGACGGTGCGGTAGGGGCGGCTGGCAGGTGTACGAGTTCTTCAGCGAGACGAAGACCGTGTACATCGACTTCAGCGGCGCGCTGCAGCGGGCGCAGATCGATACGCACTGGATCTGAATCCCGCCAGCACCATACCACTTCGCACCGCGACCTGAGTACTGTTGATGCCATCCCGAGCGCCAGGCCCGCGTCAGTATCTCGGTCTTCAGGACCCCGTTGCGCGCTCGCCAGCCCCCGTCTAGACTACCGCTCAACGTCTCTCCGCTGCGACATCGGATGCCCAAGCTGACGTCCGTACGAAAAGCGATGGTCGAAGAAGGGTCGCTGGATCAATACCTCCGCGAGATCAGCCGGTACCCGCTGATCCCGCGTGAGGAAGAGGTCCGGCTGGCCAAGGCCATCCGTGTCGCGGACGCCGAGGCGCTCGACAAGCTGGTCCGCTCCAATCTCCGGTTCGTCGTCTCCGTCGCCAAGAAGTACCAGAACCAGGGCGTCTCCCTCGCGGACCTCATCAACGAGGGCAACCTCGGCCTCATCCGCGCGGCCCACAAGTTCGACGAGACGAAGGGCATCAAGTTCATCTCCTACGCGGTGTGGTGGATCCGCCAGGCGATCCTGCAGGCGCTCGCCGAGCAGAGCCGCATCGTCCGCGTGCCGCTGAACCGCGCCGGGACGCTGCACCGGATCGGCAAGCGCTCCTCGGCGCTCCTCCAGGAGCTGGGCCGCGAGCCCACCGTCGAGGAGATCGCCGAGGGGATGGACATCAGCGAGGAGGAGGTCGCGAAGACGCTGTCCATCTCGCAGAGCCATCTCTCGCTCGACGCGCCCCTCACGCCCGGCGAGGACAACAAGCTCCTCGACTACCTGCCCGACGAGCACAACGCGACGCCGGACGAGCAGACCTTCGAGCACGCGCTCACCGAGAGCATCGAGAAGGTCCTCTCCTCTCTCAAGGAGCGCGAGGCGAAGATCCTCCGCCTCTACTTCGGGCTCGACGGCAAGGAGCCGATGACTCTCGAGGAGATCGGCGGCCTCCTCGGCATCACCCGCGAGCGGGTCCGGCAGATCAAGGAGAAGGCCCTCTCGCGGCTCCGCCACATCTCGAAGGCCAGAGCGCTCGAGAGTTTCCTCAGCTAGCTTACCCTCCATCGTGAAGCTGGGTGTCCTTTCCCTGGGTTGCGACAAGGCGACCGTGGACTCGGAGCGCCTGGTCGCGGAGTTCGTCGGGCACGGCGCGGAGGTGACGCGCGCGCTCGGCGACGCCGACGTCATCCTCGTCAACACCTGCGGCTTCATCGACGCGGCGAAGAAGGAGTCCATCGACGCGCTGCTCCAGGCCGCGCGGATGAAGACGGAGGGCCGCTGCCGCGCGGTCGTGGCGGTGGGCTGCCTCGTCGCCCGCTACCCCGAGGAGCTGCGCCGCGAGCTGCCCGAGGTGGACTACTTCTACGGTTTCGCGGACCTCCCGAGGCTCGTCCCCGAGCTGGTGCGCCACGGCTTCCTCGCCGAGGCGGAGGTGCTCCAACCCGGCGAGCGCGTCTTCTTCGGTACCGCCCCGCACGTGCGCTACCTCAAGATCAGCGAGGGGTGCGATCACACCTGCGCCTTCTGCGCCATCCCGCTGATGCGCGGGAAGCACCGCTCGCGCCCGCTCGAAGCGCTGGTGCGCGAGGCGCAGCTGCTCGAGGGGCAGGGCGCCAGGGAGATCAACCTCATCGCGCAGGACCTGGGACACTACGGCCGCGACGTGCCCGAGGGACCGCGCCTGCCGGACCTGCTCCGCGCACTCCTCGCCGGGACGTCGGTGCCGTGGTACCGGATGCTCTACGTCTACTCCGCCGGCATCACGGCCGAGCTGGTCGACCTGCTGGTCACCGAGCGGCGGCTCGTACCCTACCTGGACATGCCGATCCAGCACGCCGCCGACCGGATGCTGGAGGCGATGCGCCGCCCCGAACGGCAGCGGAGCATCCGGGCCAAGGTCGCGCTCCTCCGCGAGGCGGTGCCGGCCATCGCCATCCGCACCACGGCGCTGGTTGGCTTCCCTGGGGAGACCGACGCCGATTTCCGGGAGCTGGTGGAGTTCGCGGACGAGCTGCGGTTCGACCGCCTCGGCGCCTTCGCCTACTCGGCGCAGGACGGCACCGCCGCCGCGGCGCTCACGGATGACGTGCCGGAGCAGCTCAAGCAGGAGCGCCTCGGCGAGCTGATCGAGATCCAGCGCGCCATCTCGGCGGAGCGGCTGGAGGAGACCGTCGGCCGCGAGGTGGATGTGCTGGTGGACGGTCCGGCGGAGGAGGGGAGCCCCGCGCCGGTCGTGGGCCGCAGCGCGTGGCAGGCGGACGACGTGGACGGTTGCACCTACCTGCGCGGTAACGGCGCGGCGGCCCGGCAGGACGCGCCGCGGCCCGGGAGCTTCGTCCGCGCACGGATCGTGGAGGCGCTGGACTACGACGTCGTGGCGGAGCCGCTCGCGTGAGGCGGATGCGCGGCGTCCTCCGAGGGGCCGCCGGCGCGGCGCTGGTCGTCGCCGGCGGGTGCGCGCCGCGCACCGGGCCGGCGCCGCTGCGCCAGGCGCCGCTGGTCCGCGTGGGCATCGTCGTGGACCGCCCCGCGGGCCGCGTCTCGGCCACCGGGCAGTTCCGGGTCCTCAATGCCGGGGGTGACATCATCGCCGTGGTGGATGCCGGCGTCGTGTGGCGCGTGGAGCCGGCCGAGAACGGGCGCGTGCGCCTCGTGCGTCCCGACCGGGAGGAGCCCGTGGTCGCCGCGGGGCCCGTCACCATCCAGCCCGAGCGGGAGAGCGACTTCGTCACCGTCGATGGGAAGCGCTATCGCGGGGAACTGCTCCTCCAGCGCGGCTCCGCGGGCGTCACGGTGGTCAACCGGGTGCCGCTCGAGTGGTACGTGCGGTCGGTCACGGCGACGGAGCTCGGGTTCCGCGCGCCGGGCGACCGCCAGGCGGTGATGGCGCAGGCGGTGGCCGCGCGGACGTACGCCGTGCGCTACCGCGGCCGGCGCGAGGCGCTGGGGTTCGACCTGTTCCCCACCGATGCGGACCAGGTCTATCTTGGCGTGGACGCGGAGAAGCCCGAAGTGGACGAGGCCGTGCGCCTGACGGCGGGCCTCGTCCTCACGTTTGGCGGCGAGCCGATCGAGGCGCTCTTCCATTCCACCTGCGGGCACTCGACCGAGGCGGCCGCGGAGGTCTTCCGCAACGAGGGCGGGACGCCGTACCTTCGCGCGGTCTCGGACCGGTCCGGCCGCGGCGGGAACGACTACTATTGCAGCATCTCGCCGCGGTACCGATGGCGCGAAGAGTGGGACGGCGCGGCGTTGAACGCGACCCTGGCGCAGACGCTGCCCGCGGTCGTGGGCGCCGCGGCGAACAACCTCGGCCGCGTGACGGCGGTGCGGGTCACGAAGACGACGCCCACCGGCCGCGTGCGGGAGCTGGTGGTGGAGACGACGGGCGGCTCGTTCACCGTCCCTGGTTGGCGCTCGCGCGAGGTGCTGCGGCCCGCGGCTGACCGGCAGTTGTACTCGAGCATGTTCCAGCTCCACGAGGAGCGGCAGGGGTCGGACCTGGTGCGGCTCGTGGCGGCGGGGGCCGGCGCGGGCCACGGCGTGGGGATGTGTCAGTGGGGTGCGGTGGGACGGTCGCGAGCGGGGCACAGCTTCGACCGGATCCTGGCCGCCTATTATCCGGGCACCAAACTCCAACGGGTATTCTGATGGCCGGTGTGACGCCTTCCACGGATCTCCGCGTCGGCATCGTAGGGGCCGGCGCCATCGCGCAGGTCGCGCACATGCCCGTGCTCCGCAAGCTCAAGGGGGTGGAGGTCGTCGCCATCTGCGACGCCGACGGGGCCAAGGCGCGGGCGCTGGCCGGCCGCTCCGGCATCGGCGCCGCCTTCACCGACATCGAGGAGTTGATCGAGTTCGGGAAGGTGGACGTCGTGGTCGTGTGCACGCCGAACCACCTGCACGAGGCGCACGTGATCAGCGCCCTCGCGGCGGGGGCCCACGTGCTCGTCGAACGCCCCATCGCTGTGACGGCCGCGGGGGTCGGCCGCGTTCTCAAGGCGGCCGAGCGGTACCGGCGCACCCTCCACGTGGCGATGAACCACCGCTTCCGGAACGACGTGCAGGCGGTGCGGGGTTTCCTCGCCGGCGGCGAGTTGGGCACGCTCTCGTCCATCCGCGCCGGGTGGCACGTCTTCCGCGCGGCCCGGCAGCAGCTCGGGTGGCGGTCGCGGAAGGCGGAGTCCGGCGGCGGCGTGATGATGGACCTCGGCCTCCCGATGCTCGACCTCGCGCTGTGGATCGCGGGGAACCCCGGCGTGGAACGGGTCACGGCGAAGCTCGAGCGCGCCAAGGGCGCGGGCGCTGTGGACGAGGCGGGCTCCGCGTACCTGCAGTGCGCGGACGGACTGGACGTGTTCGTCGAGGCCTCCTGGCGGTATATGGGCGAGGGCGAGCACACCTGGCTCGACGTGCACGGGTCCAAGGGCTCCGGCTCGACCTCGCCGCTGCGCGTCTTCAAGGAGCTGCACGGCACGCCAATGGACGTGACGCCCACCGGGGCCGCGAGCCGGGAAAACGTCTTCACGGCGTCCTACCGCTCGGAGTGGGCGTACTTCCTCGCCGCCGTGCGCGGCGAGGTCACGGCCGAGCAGCCCGAGGACCAGATCCAGCTCCTCCGGGTCCTCGAGGCGATCTACCGCTCGGCGGACGAGCAGCGCGAAGTGAAGTTGTGACGCTCCGGGGGCTCCTGCCCGCCCGACGCCCCCTCACGGCGGCGGCGGTCACCGCCGTCCTGCTGTTCTTCGCGTACCCGCCGTTCAGCCTCGTCGTGCCGTCGTTCCTCGCCCTGGTGCCGTTCCTGTGGATGCTCGAGGAGGCCGTGGGCGCACCGGCGGGACGGCCCACCGACGTCCTCCGCCTCGGCTACTGGTTCGGGGTGCTGACGAACGGCCTGGTCCTCTACTGGATCGCCGTCGCCCTCTGGCACTTCACGCCGCTCTCCTTCGCGGGCTACCTCGGCGCCATCCTCCTCGTGCTCGCGCCGGGGTGGCTGCTCCTCGCCTGGGGCTACGTGTTCGTGCGCCGGCGCACGGGGCTGCCGGTGTGGCTCGTCTTCCCGATCATGTGGACGGCGCTCGAGTGGCTCGCCGGCCACCTCGGCGACATGCGGTTCCCGTGGCTCGGCCTCGGCACGTCGCTCACCCGCGTGCCGACGCTCGTGCAGTGGGCCGATCTTGGCGGGGCGCGCGGCGTCACGCTGTGGCTCGCGTGGGGGAACGCGCTCGTCTACCTCGCGCTGGCTCGGCGCACCTGGCGCCCCGCCGCCCTCGCGACGGCCACGGCGGCCCTTGCGCTGGTGTACGGCGTGTGGCGGGAGCGCGCGCTGGTCGTGCGGCCGGTGACGACGGTGGCCGTGATCCAGCCCAATGTCGGCTTCCGCGAGAAGTGGGACCGGGGGCAGCAGGACTCTCTCGTCGCCCAGCTGGCGCGGCTCACGCTGCAGGCGGCGCGCCTGCCGGGGGTGCGGCTCATCGCGTGGCCGGAGGCGGCGCTGCCGGGGTACTTCATCGACCACCCGCAGTGGGAGGGGCTCGTCCGCGAGGTGGTGCGCGAGGTCCGCGTGCCCCTCGTCGCCGGCGCGCTGGACGCGGAGTTCCACGGCGACGGTGGCTACGACTACTTCAACGCCGCGTTCCTCTTCGACTCCACCGGCGACCGGTCGGCCCAGCCCTCCTACCGCAAGAAGTACCTGGTGCCGATCACCGAGCGGGTGCCGTTCCTGCCCCCCAAGTGGTTCGGGGATCTGCGCTGGTTCGGCGGTTTCTCCCACGGCGACCGCTTCCCCGTCTACCGCATCGCGGAGGGCGGGTTCGGCATCGTGATCTGCTACGAGTCGGCCTTCGAGGACCTGGCGCGCGGTTACCGGAGGAACGGCGCCGACTTCCTGCTCAACATCACCAACGACGCCTGGTTCGGCCGCACGGTGGCCGTGCACCAGCACGCGGCGCACCTCGTGATGCGGGCCATCGAGACCCGGATGGGCGTGGCGCGCGCCGCCAACACCGGCATCAGCCAGTTCGTCGATCCCCTTGGGCGGACCCACCTGTCGACGCCGCTCGATGTCGAGCGGGTCGAGGCGAGCCCCGTCCTCACAACGTCGGTCCTCACACCCTACGTCCGTCTCGGCGACTGGGTGGCGGCCCTGGCCCTCGCGGGCACCGTCGCGCTCCTCGCCGCCGCGTTCCTCCGTCCGCGCTCCCAAGGAGTCTCGTGATGAATCGCATCGTCCTCGCCGCCGTCGTCGTCGCACTGGCCGTGCGTCCGGCCGTCGCACAGCACGCCTTCTCGTCCGGCGGCCCGTACGATCCCGCCGTGCCCCCGCCGCGTGCGGTGCTGGGCTACGAGATCGGTGAGGCGTTCACGCCGCACCACATGCTGGCGCGCTACCTCGACCGGCTGGCGGCCACGAGCCGCCGCATCCGCGTGGACACGATGGGGCGCACGGTCGAAGGGCGCGAGATGTTCCTGGTGATCGCGACGAGCGAAACCAACCAGTCGCGGCTCGCCCAGATCCAGGCGGACGCGGCGCGCCTCGCCGACCCGCGGGGTGCGAGCGCGGCGGAGCTGGCGGCGATCGCGGCACGGAGCCCCACGATCGTCTGGCTCGCCTACAACGTTCACGGCGGCGAGGGATCCGGGCTCGAGTCCGCCATCGCCATGATCTACCAGCTGGCGGCGGGCCGCGATGCCGAGACGCAGATGGTCCTCGACAGCACCGTGGTGGTGATCGACCCGCTGCAGAACCCCGACGGGCACGAGCGCCACGTCCAGGACTGGATGCGCAACCGGAGCGCGCTCGGCATCCCGACGACGCCGGGCTCGATGATTCACCAGGGCAACTGGCCCGGTCCGCGCACCAGCCACTACTACTTCGACCTCAACCGCGACTGGTACATCCTCTCGCATCCCGAGACCCGCGGGCGCGTCGGGGCCTTCCAGCGGTGGTGGCCGCACGTGGCGGTGGACCTCCACGAGATGGGGACGAACTCGACGTATTTCTTCGCCCCGCCGATGGATCCGGTGAACAAGAACGTCCACCCGAGCATCACCCGCTGGTGGGACATCTTCGCGGCGGCGAACGCGGCGGCGTTCGACGCCCACGGCTGGGGGTTCTTCCGGCGCGAAGGCTACGACGAGTTCTACCCTGGGTACGGCGTCTCGTGGCCCATCCTGACCGGCGCAGTGGGGATGACGTACGAGGAAGCGTCCAGCTCGGGCGGCGCCATCCGTCGCGAAGACGGCACCATCCTCACCCTCCACGAGGCGGCGTGGCACCACTACACCGCGTCGTGGGCGACCGCGACGACGTCGGCGCGCCGCAAGAGTGAGCGGGTGAGGGACTACCTCGCCTTCCGCCAGTCCGCCGTCACGGACGGCGAGCGCGGACCGCTGCGGGCGGTCGTCATCGAGCGGGACGACCAGGGCCGGGCGGACACTCTCGTCGCGCGCCTGCTGATGAACGGCATCGCCGTCCAGCGGCTGCGCGGCGCCTTCGATTCCCGCGACGCCACCGAGTACGGCGACGCCGCGGTGCGCCCCGCGCGCCTGCCGGCGGGGGCCTACGTCGTGGACATCGCCCAGCCGCAGGGACGGCTGGCGAAGGCGCTGCTCGAGCCGGATGCCGTGCTCGACTCGAGCTTCATCCAGCAGGAGCTGGAGAGCCGGCGCACGGGCCAATCGGAGCGCTTCTACGACGTCACGGCGTGGTCGCTGCCCTTCACCTTCCGGGTGCGGGCGTGGTGGACGCGGACGCTGCCGGGCCCGCTGGACGTCGTGCAGGCCCCCGCCGCCGCGGATCCCGTGCCCTTCGGGCAGGCTCGCCACGGCTACGCATTCGCGCCCGGCAGCGAAGCGTCCATCCGGATGCTCTCCGGGCTGCTCGGCGACAGCGTGCGGGTCTGGTTCGCGCCGAAGTCGTTCACCCAGAACGGGCAGGCGTTCCCCATGGGCGCGTTCATCGTCCGCGTGGCGGCGAACGGTCCCGGCGTTTACGAGATCGTGCGCCGGCACGCCGCGGCCTCCGGCGCCCGCGTCGTCGCCCTTGCCTCGGCGATGGCCGACAGCGGCACCGACCTCGGCAGCGGCAGCGTCTTCTACGTGAACCCGCCGCGCATCGCGCTGGTGGGTGGCGCGCCGATCTCGGGCGGGTCGTTCGGCTCCACCTGGTTCCTCTTCGACCAGCGCCTGCATTACCCGGTGACGACCGTGGCGGCGCAGTCGCTCGCCAACTTCCGCCTGGGCGAGTTCGACGTGCTGATCGTGCCCTCGGTGATGGGCGGCGGGTTGGATCAGGTGCTCGGCGAATCCGGGCGCGAGCGTCTCCAGCAGTGGGTGCGCGGCGGCGGCACGCTCATCGCGATCGACGGGGCGATGAGCTGGTTGGCGACCGAGCGCCTCGGGCTGGCCCGGCTGCGCCTGCGCCGCGACACCGTCCGCGCCGACAGTGCGGGTGGCGCCGCGCTGTCTGCCGATGTGCCAGGCGCCATCGTGAGGCTCACCGCCGACACGCTGTCGCCGCTCCTCGCCGGCATCCGGCCGGCGGAACTGCCGGCGATGATCAACTCCAGCCGGATCTACAATCCGCCCAAGGACCTCGCGGCGGGAGAGGCGGTACTGCGCTACGCACCGGCGGCGCGGCTCCGCCTCGCGGGGTACCTGTGGCCCGAAGTGCCGGCCCGGCTCGCGGAGTCCGTGTACCTCTGGACCGAGAGCGCCGGGCGCGGGCGGGTGATCGGCTTCGCCGGCGATCCGGCCTTCCGCGACATGTGGCGGGGCCTGCTGCCGGTCTTCGCCAACGCAGTGTTCCTCGGGCCGAGCATGTGACGGCCGGCGCGGGAGCGCGAGGAGCGTAGTGCCGGCGCGGGCGGGCGGCGTGCGCGTCGGTATCGACGTCGGCGGCACTTTCACCGACCTCGTGGCCCTCGGGCCGCGCGGGGTCCGGGTGGTGAAGGTGCCCAGCACGCCGGCCGCGCCCGCGGAGGGGCTCTGGATGGCCTACGGCGCGGCCGAACTGGCCGTCCCGCCGCTGGCACTGATCCACGGCACCACGGTGGCGACCAACGCCCTGCTCGAGCGGAAGGGCGCGCGCGTGGTGCTGGTCGTCACCGCGGGATTCGAAGACCTGCTCGAACTCCGCCGCCAGGACCGCGCGGCGCTCTACGACCTCGCCCGCCACCATCCGCCGCCACTCGTCCCGCGGGAACGCGTGGTCGGGCTCCGCGAGCGGATGGGCCCGCACGGCCCGGTCCTGCCGCTCACCGCCAAGGCCGTGGCGGAGGCCGTGGCGCGGGTCCGCGTCCTCGAACCGCAGGCCGTGGGCATCTCCCTCCTCTTCGGATTCCTCCATCCCGAGCACGAGCGGACTCTCGCGCAGTCGCTGCGGGCGGCGTTACCGGACATCCCGGTCGTCGTCGCGCACGAGGTCGTGCCGCGGGTCCGCGAGCACGAGCGCACCAGCACCGTCGCTGCCGAGGCCTTCTTGCGGCCGCGCGTGGGGCGCTATGTGCTCGAGGTGGCGCGTGAGGCGGCCGAGCGGGGCGTCGCCGCGCCGCGGGTCTTCGCCTCGAACGGCGGCGCGCTGCGCGCCGACCTGGCGGCCGTGCGTGCCGCGAGCCTTGCGCTGAGCGGCCCGGCGGGCGGGGTGCGGGGTGCGGCGCTCGTCGGCGCAGCGTCCGGGTTCACCGACCTCCTGACGCTCGACATGGGCGGCACCAGCGCGGACGCCAGCGTGGTCCGCGGCGGGGAAGCGAGGGGGCAGACGCACGGCGAGATCGCGGGGGTGCCGCTCGCCGTGCCCCACCTCGTCATCGAGACGGTGAGCGCAGGCGGCGGCTCGGTCGCCTGGTTCGACTCGGGCGGCGCGCTCCGCGTCGGCCCGGAGAGCGCCGGCGCGGTGCCGGGGCCGGCGTGCTATGGTCTCGGGGGGACGCGGCCCACGGTGACCGACGCCTACGTCGTGCTTGGCTGGATCCCCGCCGACCGCCCCCTGGCCGGGCGCATCGACGTCTCCCGCGAGCGGGCACTCGCGGTCGTCGGCGCTCTCGCGGCGCAGGCGGGGCTGGACGATTCGGCGTGCGCCCTCGGCATCGTGCGGGTGGCCGAGGCGACGATGGCGCGCGCGTTGCGCCGCGTGAGCGTGGAACGCGGTGTGGACCCCTCGGAGTTGACCCTCATCGCCTTCGGCGGCGCCGGGCCCCTCGCGGCGTGTGCCCTCGCCGACCTCATCGGCGTGCCCCGCGTGCTGCTGCCGCCGCACTCCGGCGCCCTCTCTGCGCTGGGGCTCGCGGCCGCGGACGAGGTGGTCGAGCTCGCGGCGCCCGTGCACGTGCCGGCCGACCGGTGGGGCGAGACCGCGCAGGCGCTCGCCGTGGACTTGGAGCAGCGGGTTCTGGCGGACCTGCCCGGTGCGGTGGTCACCTTTGTGGCTGAATGCCGGTACGCGCGCCAGGGGTACGAGCTGGACGTTCCGGTCCACCAGGGTTTGTGGGGTCGCGTGACGGGGGACTTCCACGTCGTGCACGAGCGGGCCTACGGCTACCGGGACCTTGAGTCCGCGGTGGAGATCATCGCCCTGCGCTGCGTGGGGACGGTGCGCGCGGCGGTGCCCGCCCTCTCCGTGCCGCGGCATTCCGTCATCGGTGTGACCTCGCGGCTCCGTATCCGGCTCGAGGGTGGGCTCGTGGACGCCGCCGGCTACGACTGGGAGATGTTGCACGCGGGCCAGGTCGTGGCCGGGCCTGCGGTGATCGAGGGGATGAGCGCCACTGCGCTCATCCCGCCGGGATGGGTGGGGCGCGTGAACAAGATCGGGGCCGTCGTCGTGGAGCGGGGTGATGCTCGGGCCGATTGAGCGCGAGATCATGGCGCAGCTCTTCGCGGCGATCCCGGAGGAGATGGGCGCCGTGCTGGTGCGGAGCGCGCGCTCGCCCAACATCCGCGAGCGCCGCGACTCCTCGGCCGCGCTCTTCACCGCCGCGGGCGAGCTGATCGCCCAGGCCGCGCACATCCCCGTCCACCTCGGCGCGATGCCGGAAGCGGTCGCCGCGGTGCGCGCCGGCGGCGCCCGGGCCGGTGAGATCTGGGTGCTCAACGACCCGTACACCGGCGGCACGCATCTGCCCGATATCACGGTGATAGAAGCGGTGGGCGCGGAGAACGAGGTGCAGTTGCAGACCGATGTGCCGGCGCACCGGCGCACCGGCGCGGCGGCGTCCGCCGGCGAGCCCATCGCCTACGCCGTGGTGCGGGCGCATCACGCCGACGTGGGAGGGGCGCGGCCGGGCTCGATGCCGCCGGGCGCGCGCTCTCTCGCCGACGAGGGCGTGGTGATCCCGCCGACCCGCGTCGGGCAGAGCGGCGCAGTGGACGACGGCGTCCTCGACGGCATGGTGCGGACGATGCGCGAGCCCGCGGTGCGACGCGCCGACCTGGCTGCGCAGGTCGCGGCGGCGCGGCGCGGCGGCGTGCGCTGGAACGAGCTCCTGGCCCGCTACGGCGCCGCCGTGCTCGACGAGGCGGTGCACGACCTGCTGGACTACGCCGAGCGGCGGACGCGGGCCGCCCTTGGGGCGCTCCGGGACGGCGACTACGAGGGCGAGGACGTGCTCGAGGGCGACGGCATCACCGATGCGCTCCTCCCGATCCACGTGCGGCTGCGGGTCGCCGGCGGCCTCCTGAGCGCCGACTTTGCGGGCACCTCACCCGCGGCCGAAGGGAACGTGAACTGCCCGATCTCGGTGACGCGGTCGGCGGCGCTCTTCGCCGTGCGGTGCGTGATCCCCGAGGACGTGCCGACGAACGGCGGCGTGGCGCGCTGCGTCGCGGTGAGCGCGCCGCCCGGCTGCCTGGTGAACGCCGAGTCCCCGCATGCCGTCGCGGCCGGCAACGTGGAGACCAGCCAACGGCTCGCGGACCTCCTGCTGGACCTGCTGCGGGCGGCGGGGGCCGATCTCCCGGCGCAGGGCCAGGGGACGATGAACAACGTCGTCTTCGGCACGCGGGACTGGGTCTACTACGAGACGCTGGGCGGCGGGCAGGGCGCGAGCCGGCACGGCCCCGGGCCGAGCGGCGTGCACGTGGGGATGAGCAACACGCGGAACACCCCGATCGAAGTCCTGGAGATGGAGTTGCCCCTCAGGATCGAGGAGTACGCGCTGCGTCGCGGGTCCGGCGGGTCACCGGGTGCGCAGACGCCGGGACGCCAAGACGCCCAGGCAGGAGGGTGGCCAGGTGGGGAGGGTGTGGTCCGCCAGGTTCGCGTCCTCGAATCCTGCGCTCTGTCCCTCATCACCGAGCGACGGCGCGTGGCGCCGAAGGGCGCGGCAGGAGGCAGCGACGGGCTCCCGGGGCGGAACCTCGTGAACGGGGTCGAGGTCGGTTCCAAGGTGGCAGTGGAACTCGCCGCCGGCGACGTGGTGCGGATCGAGACGCCGGGGGGAGGAGGGTTCGGCGCCGGCTGAGGCGGACCCGCTCGGGGCGCCGGGCGGATGGTCCCGTCGTCGCCGCGAAGCTACACCCGGATGATGATGTTCCTCCTGTACAGCGCCAGCAGCACCAGCAGCCAGAAGCCCGTGAAGCAGAGCGCGAAGGCGAGGGACGCGTCGCGCGGCTCCAGCCACGAGGCGAAGAGCGCGCGGTAGATGACCGCCTGCACGCCGACCGTCCCGCCGCCGGACTCCACCTGGATCAGCGAGTAGATGAGTCGCGCCATGAGCCCCGAGCCCACGAACGCCACCAGCGGGTTCACGCCGAAGACCTTGAGCGGCGTGGTCCACCACGTCACCCGCTGCTGGTCCATGATCCACATGCACGCCGCCAGCGTCGCGGCGCCGGCGCCCGCGGTGAAGAGCGCGTAGGAGCTGGTCCAGAGGCCCTTGTTGATGGGGAACGCCCAGCCCCACATCAGCCCCGCCACCGTGGTGAGGAAGCCGGCGGCGAAGAGGCCCGCGATGCGCTCCGGCAGCGGCCTCCCGCTGCCGATCCAGCGGCCCGCGAAGACGCCGAGGATCACTGTCCCCACCGCCGGGATCGTGGAGAACGGGCCCTCCGGGTCGAAGATGCGGCTCCCCGACCAGACGTGATCCAGCCCGAGGATCCAGCGGTCGAGGTGTGCGGCGAGGTTGTCGCCCTTGGAGCCGAGCTGGAGCGCGCCGATGTCGTGCCCGGGGATCGGGATGAGCGTCATCGCGAACCAGTAGCCGTAGAGCAGCACGGCGACGATCGCCACCTGCTGCTTGAGCGACGTGCGGAAGGTGAGCAGGGCGCCGCACGCGTAAGCGATGCCGATCCGTTGGAGCACGCCGAGGAATCGCACGTGCTCGAAGCGCCAGACGATGCGGTCCACGAAGGACGGGTCCGGGAGGTCGGGCAGCGTCCCGGTCGCGAAGAAGGGGAACGCGGAGAGGACGAATCCCCAGAAGAAGATGAGCCCGCCGCGCCGCAGGACCTGGCGCAGGAGCTGGCGGTCGCCGTCGCCGCGCGCGCGCCGGGCCGAGAGGGAGAGGTGCGTCGTGACGCCGACGATGAACAGGAAGAAGGGGAAGATGAGGTCGGTCGGCGTCCACCCGTGCCACTCGGCGTGGAGCAGCGGCGGGTAGACCGCGCCCCACGTGCCGGGGTTGTTGACGACCAGCATCGCCGCGATGGTGGCGCCGCGGAAGACGTCGAGCGAGAGGAGGCGCTCGGTGGGCGCGACGGCGTGGGTGGGGGCGTGGTCGGGCATCGGGGTCCTTTCGACCGAAGCGCCAAATTGACGGTCCGACCTCGAGGACCGCAACTCCGACATTCGTTCGGCGCCGCGGGCCTGAGTGCCTCCGTGGCGCGTGTTGCCTGCCCCTGCTACGTTGCTACCCCGAATGCCCCCGGGTCCCAGAATCACTCCCTCGACTGGCGCAGATCGCTCGGGCGCCGCCCTCAGATGGCCGGCGCTGCTGTGGGCGATGCTGCACGTCCCCGTCGTCCTCCTCGTCTACGCGCCTTCGATCCGCCAGGCCCTCGCCGACGTGCCGGCGGGCTACGACGCGGCGCTCTGGCCCGCGTTCGCCCTGGAGAGCGCCCTGCTCCTCGCGGTGGCGTTCCTGATGGGTCTGCCGCTCAGCCTGGCCGGACGCGTCTACCGCTTCGCCGCTCCCGCCCTCGTCGGACTCGTCACCGTCGCCCTCGCCGTGGACAGCCAGGTCTACCGCTCCCTCGGCTTCCACATCAACGGTCTCGTGGTGCGGGTGCTGCTGCAGCCGCGTGCCCTGGCGGAGACCGGCATCCCGGTCTGGGAGGTCGCGACGGCGGTGGCCGCGGCGGCGCTGTGGCTGGCGGGCGAAGCGTGGGGCGGGAGCGCGTTCCTCAATCGGTTCGCGGTGGGGCGCAGCGATCGGCCGCGGCCGGTGCTCGGCTGGGTGATCGCCATCGTGCTCCTGGCAGGCGTCGAGCGCGTCTACGTCGCGACGCTCGCGTTCCTCGGCGGGCAGGCGGTCTTCGCGGCGGGGCAGGTGCTCCCGCTCCAGACTCCGCTGCGGATGAACCGTGTCCTCTCCCGGATCACCGGCACGGGCGACACGCGGATGACCGACACGCTCGAGACCGTCGCGTCCCGCAGCGCGTCGCGCCTGCCGCTGGGCATCGCGCCGAGCAGTGTGGTGTTCACCCGGACGCCGGACGTCGTCCTCGTCCTCATCGAGAGCGTGCGCGGGGACTTCCTCGACTCGCTCACGATGCCGCGTCTGTGGCGCCGCGCGGAGCAGGGAGCGCTCTTCGAGCGGCATTACGCCGCCGCCAGCTCCACCCACTACTCGCTGTTCAGTCTCTTCTTCGGGCTCCAGGCGCAGAAGCTGGATGCCATCGTGGGCTCGGGCCGCGCGCCGCTGCTGTTCGCCGCGCTCAAGGGGTACGGCTACCAGAGCCGCCTGCTGGCGGCGTCGTCGGTGGACTGGATGGGCCTCAAGGCCACGGTGTTCGGCGACGTGCAGCACGACCTCGAGACGGAGTTCCCGGGCATCGGTGACACGCGGGACTCGGCGATGGTGGCGCGGGCGACGGCGTGGGTGGGGCAGGCGGGTCCCCGGCCCGTCTTCCTGATGCTCTTCTTCGACGGCACCCACTTCTCCTACACGTTCCCGGAACGCTCGGCGCGCTTCCGTCCGTTCTGGGATGGCGGGAGCACGGTCGAGGCGTCGCGCGTGCCCTCGGCGCTGATCGAGCGCCGGGCGCGCAATGCGGCGTACGAGGTGGACTGGAAGCTCGACGACTTCCTGACCTGGTTCGCGTCCCGTCGCGGGCGGGCGCCGCTCGTAATCGTGACGGGCGACCACGGCGAGGAATACCGTGAGCACGGACACATCGGCCACGGCTCCGGCGTCGTGGACGAGCAGATCCACGTGCCGATGGTCGTCGCGGGCGAGGGCGTGCCCCGCGGCCGCTACACTACCGTCACGAGCCACATCGACGTGGTGCCCACACTCCTCGGCCTCCTCGGGGACACCCACGCCCCGCCGTCGTACGCCGACGGCATCTCGATGTTCGCCGTGCCGCGGGGCCGCTTCGTGCTCTCGACCATCGGCTGGGAGCCGAAGTACGCCACGGTCGGGGAGAGCCTGAAGGTGACGTTCTCGAGCCTGGATGCCGGATTCGGCGGCGTGACGATCACCGACCCCAGGGACCAGCCCATCCCCGGCGGCGAGGCCCGCTTCGCCGCCGAGGCCGCCAACATCCTCCGCGCCTTCGTGCGCGATCCGTCGCCGGCGGCTCGGCCGGCGCCGGACACGTCGCGCCCCCACTGAGCCCGGGAGCCACCCCGTGCACCTCACCACCCTCGACTGGATCATCGTCGTCGTCGCGACCGGCCTCGCGTTCCTGCCGGTGCCCCTCCTTGCGCGGCGTGCGGGCAAGAACACCGCCGAGTTCTTCACGTCGGGGCGGTCGGCGCCGTGGTGGCTGATCGGCGTCTCGATGGTCGCCACGACCTTCAGCACCGACACCCCGAACCTCGTGACGAACTTCGTCCGCGAGAACGGCGTGGCGAACAACTGGGCGTGGTGGTCGTTCCTCCTCACGGGGATGATGACGGTCTTCTTCTACGCGCGGCTGTGGCGCCGTTCGGGGGTGCTGACCGACCTCGAGTTCTACGAGATCCGCTACTCGGGGAAGGCGGCCGGCTTCGTGCGCGGGTTCCGGTCGGTCTACCTCGGCCTGTTCTTCAACTGCGTCATCATGGCCACGGTGAACCTCGCCGCGGCGAAGATCGCCAACATCGTCCTCGGGCTTCCGATGTGGCAGACGCTGCTGATCTGCGGCGTGGTCAACGTCGCCTTCGCGGCGACGTCGGGCCTCTGGGGTGTGCTCGTCACCGACTTCATCCAGTTCGGGATCGCGATGACGGGCGCGGTGTCGGCCGCCTACTTCGCGCTCCAGCAGCCGGAGGTGGGCGGGCTGGTGGGCCTCTTCAGCAGGCTTCCCGCGCGGACCCTGAACCTGGTGCCGGACTTCGGCGACTGGAGCCTCACGCTGACGGTGCTCATCGTGCCCATCACCGTGCAATGGTGGTCGGTCTGGTATCCGGGCGCGGAGCCCGGCGGCGGGAGCTACATCGCGCAGCGGATGCTGGCGGCGAAGAGCGAGAAGGACGCGCTGGGCGGCACCCTCTTCTTCAACGTGGCGCACTACGCCCTGCGCTCGTGGCCGTGGATCATCGTCGCGCTCGCGTCCATCCTCGTCTATCCGGAGCTCTCCGACATCCAGCGCACCTTCCCGTACGTGGACCCTAAGCTCATCGGCCATGACATGGCGTATCCGGCGATGATGCGCTTCCTGCCGGTGGGGTTCCTGGGGCTGATGGTGGCGGGGCTCATCGCGGCCTACGTGTCCACGATGATCACGCACCTCAACTGGGGGACGTCGTATCTCGTCCACGACTTCTACCGGCGGTTCATCAGCGCGGATCAGGACGAGAAGCACTACGTCTTCGTGGGCCGCATCGTGACGGGGCTGCTGATGATCGCGGCCGCCGCTTTCACGGTGGTCCTCGACACGGCGCGCGAAGCGTTCCAGCTGATGATGTCGGTGGGGGCGGGCACGGGACTGCTCTACCTGCTGCGCTGGTTCTGGTGGCGCGTGAACGCCTGGTGCGAGGTGGCGGCGATGACGTCGTCGTTCCTGGTCGCGGCGGGATTCTTCGTCGCCGCGAAGACGGGCCACGGCCTGCCGGCGCACGTCTCGCTGCTGATCACCGTGGCCACGACGACGGTGGTCTGGGTGACGACGGCGTATCTCACGCGGCCGACCGACCGCGCGACGCTGGTCTCGTTCTACAAGCTGGTGCGGCCGGCCGGGCCGGGGTGGGCGTCGGTGCGCGCCGAGGCGGGTGTCGCGGCGTCGCCGGACAGCCTGGCGCAGTCGCTGCTCGGCTGGGTGCTGGGCTGCGTGTTCGTGTACGCGGCGCTGTTCGGGGCGGGGAGCTTCCTCTACGGCCGAACGGGTCCCGGGCTGGTGTGGCTGGCGGCGTTCCTCGTGAGCGGCTTCGGGCTGCTGCGGCTCGTGCCGAAGCTGTGGGCGGGGGCGGGCGCGCGGTAGCGGCGCGACGCGCAACGTGTGATCGACCGATGAACGCTCGCTCCTCGTGGCATCTGGGGCTGCTGCTCGTGGGCCTTGCCGTGTTCACGGCGTGCACTCCGTCCCCGACGCTTTCGATCCGCTTCATCGGCAACGCCGCCTTCGAGCTGACCGACGGACGCACGACGCTGCTGGTGGATTTTCCGTACGAGTCCGGCTCCGGCGGATTCATGACCTACGACAGCGCGGCCGTGCGGCCCCGGGGTCTCGTGCTCGCCCTCTTCACGCACCGGCATTCCGATCACTTCGATCGCGACGCCCTGCTGGCGCGCGGCTGGCCCGCGTACGGCCCTGCGGAGGTGCTCGGCCTGCTTCCCCCGGACCGGGTCTTCTCCCGGTCGGACTCGGTCGCGTTCGGCGCGTTCCGCGTCGTGCGCATCCCGGAGCGACACGCCGACGTCGAGAACGTCGCCTTCCTCATCACTTGGCGCGGCCGCCGGATCTACCACTCGGGAGATGCGGTGGACCCCGCCGGCCTCCAGGCGATGCCGGAACTGGACGTGGCCCTGGTCGGTGAGGGGCTGCTCTGCTGGATGGCGCAGCAGCGCGGCGCCCGCGTGCCGGCTCGGGAGGTGATCGCCTTCCACTTCTTCGCCGGCGAGTCTCGCCGGTGCCTGGGAGCGCGGGCGCTCGCGCAGGGAGAGATCATCGAGGTGCCACCGGCGAGGTGAGCGCAGGTGGTGAGGCGGGCGGGGCTGCCGGGCAGGCGCCACGGCGTGCGTCCGGCGCTACGGAGTGCGTCCGCCGCCGCTCCTTGAATGGCTCACTCCTGGCCAGCTACTATACTCATAGTAGATCGGCCGGAAGGCCCCCGGTTCGTCCTCCAATCGCAGTCAGGGCCCCGGAGGAAGCTCACCGATGACCCGTCCGCCGCAGGCCGGGAAGACCACTCGCCAGTTGGCCAAGAGGACTCCCAGCGAGCGTGAGCTCGACATCCTCGATGCCCTTTGGGACCGTGGCTCGGGCACCGTTGCGCAGGTCCGCGAACACCTCTCCCGCGAGCGAGAGGTAGACCTCGCCTACACTACCGTCCTCACGATGCTGCGGACGCTGGAGGCGAAAGGCTGGGTGCGACACGCCGACGCGGGGAGGGCGCACCGCTACTTCGCCGCCGTGGAGCGTGACTATGCCCGGTTCATCACGATCGCCGGACTGGTGGACCCCCTGTTCGGCGGCTCATACGAGCGGTTGCTGGCGTTCCTGATCGGCGGTCCGCACCTCGGTCCCCGCGCCCTCCGCCGCATACGCGACTCGCTCGACGAGCGGCTGGAGGAGAGGAAGCGATGATCGTCCTGCGGGTGGCCTGCGCGGCGGAGCGCGAGGATCATCTCAGCGGCACCGGCGCCAGGCACCGGCCGGGAGCCTCGCACCGGGACCAGAGCCGGTACTCCATCCACTCCTGATAGACCACGCGTGCGAGCTTGCGCCAGAACAGCCCCGCCACAGGGAGCAGCGGCCGGCCCGAGGCGCTCGGGTCGATCGGCGCGAACAGGACGCGCCCACCCGCCTGCTCGCGCGGAGACGGGGTCACGAACTCCCACTCCGCGGCGGCCAACGTGGTATCGGGCGCGATGCGCAATAGCCCCAGGATGTACGGCCGGGTGCCGAGCCGCGAACAGAACGCGATCACGGTGTCGCCCGCGAGGGTCTCCGTGAATGCCAGGCGGTTCATCAGTCCGAACAACGAGTCGGCGAAGTGCCAGGCGCGGGTGGACTCGAGCAGCGGGTAGAACCAGGGGCCGAATCGGCGCCAGCGGATGCGGGCCGCCGGCACGCCGTAGAAGGTGCGCTCGGTGGCGAATCGGGTCGCGAAGGCCAGCGTCGAGTAACCGGCTTGGATGAACTGGTCCACGAGCTTCGTCGTGTCGATCACGCCGAGGCGTTCGGGAGGCACGATCGCGGCGAAGAGCCTGGTGGTGGTGCTGACGCCGAAGGCCGACAGCTCGATGTCGTAGTGACGCGCCGCGCTTTCCCACAGCGCGCGGGCACGTGGGTCGTCGGCCCCGGGACACGCGGTCGCCGCGGCCACGACGGTCGCGCCGGAGACCTCGATCGCGTGAGACTGCATCGCGAGCGTGACGACCGAGTCGCGGGGCCCGACGAGGTAGCGCAGGGGCTCGAGGCCGATGCCGCGTGCGAGGAGCACACGGGGCCCGGTGCCGGAGGGAGAGAGGCGGAAGTAGCCCGCCGCGTCGGTTCCGTCGCCCGCGAGGCGCCGGTGCGCGTCCCACAATTCGACGAGCACGCCGGGGAGAGGGCGCCCATACGCGTCGGTCACGGTGCCGCGGATCTGGGCGCGCGCCGCAGCCGGGACGCAAAGCACTGCGGCCGCGACGAGAAGCGCGGCGACGCATCGCATCCCCTCCACCGGTCTACCTACTAGATCCATAGTAGCAACTCGAGAGGGACCTCCGGCCGACTCGCCGGGCAGCGCCTCACAGCCGCTGCAGCAGCAGGGTCCCGCGCGGGGCGCCGCGCACACGCGCGCGCAGGAAGATCGGCTGGCCCAGCGCGGGGACGGTCAGCAGGAGCACGTCGCCGCGCCCAGGTGCGCGGCGCACCAGCTGAGGCTGGGCCTGTCCCCCGATGACCAGTTCGACGGACGCGAGCGCCACGGACTCGCCACCCGGCGCCACGAACCGCAGGCGGTACTGCGCTGCCGCCGGGATCTTCCGCGTCAGGTCCGCCTCGCACCGGCCGTTCGCCCACTCCCCGGCCACATCGTCGGCCCAGATCGCAGCCTGCGCCTGCCACGTCGCCGGCGGCGCGCGGCCCGTGTCGAACGCCGCGAGGCGCCGGATCACGGGCGTCGCGGCGGACCGCGTGCAATCCAGCCGGATCGCCGCCGCGGTGACCGGCCCCACCGGATGGATGCGCTTGTGGCCGATGGCGGAGCCGGTGCCGAGCAGGGTCCAGGCGCCGTCCACGAGCCCCTCGATCCGGTACTCCCGCACGCGCTCGCCGCTGGCCAGAGCCTCCTCCATCACGACGTGGTCCACGCGCCGCGCCTCGGGCAGTCGCAGGGTCACGACGCGGCCCATCCCTGCGGTCTCGCCCGCCGGCGCACTGAAGCGGCGGCGCACCTCGGTTCCGAACTCCCGCACGCGCGCGGCGTCGCCCTCCGGCACGTGGCCTGTGCGGTCCGGCGTGACGTTTAGCAGCAGCTGCGCCCCTCGACCCACCGAGCGGTAGTAGATCTCCAGCAGCTGGTCCATCGACAGCAGGTTCACGTGGTTCGTCGTGCTCCAGAACCAGTTGGGGCGCCGGAGCGACACGTCGACTTCGAGTGGCATCCAGGCGTCGCCGTCGGGATCGCCGTGAAGCGCGGTCGCGATGCCCGTCGCCGCGTCGGCCCGCGCGAGGCCGTTCCACGCGGGGTAGGGCGCGAAGCCGTTCTCGTTGCCGACCCAGCGGATGGTCGCCTGCGGCCCCTGGAAGACCATCGCGTCGGGAGCGTAGCGACGCACGAGGTCGCCGGTCGGCACCACGCTGCTCCCGTCCAGCCACAGCTCGACGATGGGTCCGTAGCGGGTGAGCAGCTCGGTGAGCTGCTGCCGGTAGAGGAGGTCGTACGCGGCCTGGCGGTCGGTGTTCGCGCAGCGGCCGGCGCCGCCCGCGCCCTGCGAGTCGTCGCGCGGCGAGAGGTACACGCCGAGGCGGATGTCGCGCTGCGCGCAGGAAGCGGCGAGGTCGGCCATCACGTCGCCACGGCCGCCGCGCCAGGGCGTGTGCCCGATGGAGTAGTCGGTCGTCGCCGTCTGCCAGAGGCAGAAGCCGCCCACGTGCTTCGCGACAAGGACGATGTACTTAGCGCCCAGTCCGACCGCCGTCTCCACCCACTGGTCGGTGTCGATGTCGGGGTCGATGGCGGCGAGCGGCGTGGATCGGTCGTCGTACTCCTGCTCCTGCCAGGTGTTGGGCGCGAAGTGGATGAACATCCCCACCTCGAGGTCCTGCCAGGCGCGCTGGGCTGGGGAGGGCAGGGCGCGCGGAGACGGACCCTGCCGCTCGGAGTCGTGAGCCTCGGAGCGGCGGGCGACGCGGCCGAATAGGCGGCCGGGGATTCCGGCGCCGATGATGGCGGCTACGAAGGTGCGCCTGGTCGTCATGCGTGAGCCTACGGCCGGAACTCCCGACCGGTGGTGTGTGCGGCCGCGTACGCGACCAGCTTCGCCAGGCGACGCTCGCGCGTCGCCGGCCGCTTCGCGCTCGACAGCCAATAGAGCATCGCCTTGCGCAGCGACGCGGCGTAGCCGCGGAAGTGGCGCAGCGCGTCGCCCTCGGCCGCAAGGGCGCGCCGCAGCTCCGCCGGGATCGTCAGCGACTCCACCTCGTCGAGCGAGCGCCACGACCCGTTCGCCTTCGCCGCCGCGATCGTCGCCAGCCCCGCGGGCCGCATCCGCTCCTCCGCCAGGAGCCGCGCGACCCGCTGCTTGTTCGAGGGCGACCAGGTACTGCGCGGCTTCCGCGGAGTGAAGAGCTGGCGGTAGCGGTCCGCGTCCAGCGCGCGCACCAGGCTGTCGATCCACCCGTAGCAGAGCGCCTCCTGGACGGCCTCCTCGTAGCTGACCGACGGCGTGACGCTGTGCTTCTTGTGGTAGACGAGCCAGACGCCGGACGCCGTGCGGTGATGGCGCCGCAGCCAAGTGCGCCACGCCGCCCGGTCGCGAGCCTCGACGGACGGCAATCGGTCCAGGGCGTTGGGCACGGCGGCCAGACGGTCCCTCAGGAGGACTGCGGTCGGGTCGCCTCGAGGAGGGCGCGCCCGAGCACGGTGAGAAGCCCCGCACCGGCGAGGGACGCCGGCGCCAGCGCGAGGTCGGTGGTGAGGGAGGGAAGAGGGGCCAGGAAGAGGCACAGCGCCACCGCCCAAAGGAGGGGGGCCCAGCGCCTGCCGACGCCGATATCGAAGATGAGGGTGACCGCGAGCCAGATCCCCGTGAAGAGCTGCGCGAAGTAGCCGACGGCGCTGAGGCTGCCGATCAGGTGGCCCGCGAGCCGGTCGGCGATGGCCTCGCCGGGACTGATGCGGAACGAGGCGAGGTTCGACAGAAGGCAGGTGACGCCGAGGACCAGCACGCCGAGGGCGAACTGCCGGGTCGGGGTGACGTGGTCGTCCTGATGGATGCTGTGCACGGGAACCTCCCGTCTTCCGGAACCGCGGAACGCGGGACCGCTGGCCGATACCGGAAACGATGAGCGGGGCGCCCGACCCGCGCAAGCCTATCTGTGGGTGGTGGGGTCGAGCGTGCGAAGGAGCTTGCCCGCCAGGTAGCCGGCGCCAGCGCCCACGAGGCCGATCCCGACGGCTGCCGCGGACGCGTAGCCGCCGTGCAGCACGGCGTTGAAGGCCAGCACCGGGAGGCCGACAGCCAGCCCCGAGAGCCAGGCCCAGCGAGGGCTGATCGCGGCTGTCACGAACCCACAGAGGACGACGGCGCCGACGGTGATCCCCGTGTCATCCCACGTGGGGCGCGAATCCAGGTAGCCGATGCCCGCGCCCAGGAGCAGGGCGATCAGCGGCGCGAGAGGAGCGCTCGTCGGCTTCATGCCGGCGAGCCCGCCCGCTCCAGCAGGATGAAGCCGGACATCCGGCGGAATCCCTCCCGGCGCTCCGCCGAGTACAGCCGTCCGAGTATCCGCCACAGCCACGACCCCCGCATCTCGCGCTTCAGCCGGCGCGACTCGTCCTGGCCCCACCGCACCTCCTTCAGCGTCCACCCCAGCGGCCGGAAGAACTCCGTGCTCTCCTCGGGCGCGAACTTGAACGGCGCATTGCCCTGTGCCACGGCACGCCCCCAGCTCTTCGCCATCCATCGGAGCAGCAGCGGACTCGCGAGGTCGGAGAGCCAGTAGGCGAAGCCGCGCACTGCAGCGAGGGCGGTGCCGAGGGCGCGCACGTCGGCGGCGGCGAGGTAGATGAGGAGGCCCTCCGTGATCACGAGCGTCAGCCGCCCCTCGGCGCCGAGCCGGGTGAAGAGGGCGGTGCGCGCCGCGGCGTCGGCAAGGTCTGCGGCGGCGGTCTCGTAGACGCAGTGCGGCGGGGCGTCGCCGATGGTCGAAGCCTTGTACGCGAGCACGTCGGCGAAGTCCACGTCCACCCAGCGCAGGTCCGGCGGGAGGGCCAGGCGCCACGGCCGGGCGTCGAGCCCTGCGGCGAGATTCACGACCTGGGTGACGCCGCCGTGAGCGATGGCGCCGAGGAGCAGCTCGTCGAATGCCACCGTGCGGATGATCATCGCCCAGGCCATCGCGCGGCCCCGCGGCATCTTCCGCACGATCTCCTCGCCCTCGGCGCCGGCCAGCCGGCGGGCGAACAGGTCCCGGAAGTGCGCGTCGGGGCGCTCCGACTCCATCGCCCGGTAGACCGCGACCCAGCGCGCGGTGTCGGAGACGTGCGTGATCGTCACTGGGCTCTCGCTCCCGCGCGCGCCTTCCGCGGCCGGACCAGCACTCGTTCGGCGAGCGCCGGCCCGACCTCGCGCGTCACGGCGCCGATCTTGAGGGTGATGGGGCCGCCGAACGGCGCGCGGTCCACCACGCGCACCGCGCTGCCCGGCCGGATGGCTAGGTCGTCCAGGTAGCGGAGGAGCGAGGGGTCGTCGTCGGAGACCTGCATCACCTCGGCGCTCGCGCCCACCGCGAGGTCCGCCAGGGTGCGGTACCGCGCCTCCGCGATGGAGCCTTCCCGGCTCGGGATGGGCGCCCCGTGCGGGTCGCTGGTAGGCTCCCCGATGGCCGCCGCCATCCGGTCCACGAACTCGTCCGACGCGGCGTGCTCCAGGCGCTCCGCCTCGACGTCCACCTCGTCCCAGCGGTATCCCAGCGCCCGGACCAGGTACGACTCGATGACTCGGTGCCGGCGGATGGTGCGCAGCGCTGCGTGGCGCCCCTTCGTCGTGAGCCGCACGCCGCGGTAGCGCTGGTGCGTGAGGAGGCCGTGCGACGCGAGCCGGCGCACCATCCCAGTGACCGACGCGGGCGTCACGCCGAGCTGCGACGCCAGATCGGACGTCGCCGCAGGTTCGCCGGCGCGCTCCAGCTCGTAGATGGCCTTGAGGTAGTCCTCGACGGAGGCGGTCAGCGCCGCGGGGGCGGCCGCCCTGCGCGACGGCGGCTCGGGCCGCTGTGCCGCCTTCCGCGCGGGCCGGCGCGGGGCGCGCGTCACGTGGAGAGGGGCGTCGCCCGCACCAGCAGCACCGGCACCATCGTGCGGTGCCGCACCTCGGTGGCGACGCTGCCGCGCACGATGTCGTTGAGCAGCCGGTGGCCGTGGGTGGCCATCGCGATCAGGTCGGCGCCCTCCCGCTCCGCCGCCGCGACGATTTCCTCGCAGGGGTTGCCGGACGCCAGCACCGCGTCCGCGCTGACGCCCTCCGCCTCCAGCTCCGCGCAGCAGCGCTCGATGTACGCGCGGTCGTCGCGGATCTCCTCCGACTCGCGCAGGGTGAGGGCTTTGGCGTACCGGGCCGCCCAGCCGTCGGCCACGTGCATCAGCACCACCGATGCGCCGCAGTGCTTGGCAAGCCGCCGGACGTGCGCGAGGATGGCGGCGTCCGACGGGGAGTGCTCGAGCGTGACGAGGATGCGCGAGTACATGGCTATGCCCCCGAGCCGCGGCGGTCAGCCACGGAACACCTGCGCCAACAGCCAAACATTGAGCCCGGCGATGAAGACCGCAACCGTGTGAGCGAGCCATCTGAGCCAGCGCGCGTTCACGAACTCGCCCATCTTCGCCCGGTCGGAGGTGAACCGCACCAGCGGGAAGACCGCGAACGAGAGCTGCATGCTGAGGACGACCTGGCTCAGGATGAGCAGCTTCGCCGTCCCGCTCTCGCCGTAGAGGAGCACCACGATGATCGCGGGCGTGATGGCCATCAGGCGCGTGATGAGACGCCGCAGCCAGGGCCGCAGGCGGATGTCGAGGAAGCCCTCCATCGTGATCTGGCCCGCCAACGTGCCGGTCAGCGTGGAGCTCTGGCCGGAGGCCAGCAGCGCCAGCGCGAACACCGTGCTCGCCCCCGCCGCTCCCAGCAGCGGCGTCAGGAGTTGATAGGCGTCCTGGATCTCGGCGACCTCGTTGTGGCCGCTCCGGTGGAAGACCGACGCCGCGACCACCAGGATCGCCCCGTTGATGAACAGCGCCATCATCAGCGCGATGGTCGAGTCCAGGGTGGCGTAGCGGATCGCCTCGCGCTTCCCAACCGGGGTCTCCTCGTAGCTGCGCGTCTGCACGATGGAGGAATGCAGGTAGAGGTTGTGCGGCATCACCGTCGCGCCGAGGATCCCGATGGCGATGTAGAGCATCGCGGGGTTCCGGGCGATCTCGGGGGAGGGGATGGCGCCGCGGAGCACCGCGCCGAGGTCCGGCCGGGAGAGGACGAGCTCGAAGAGGAAGCACGCCGCGATGGTCGCGATGAGCGTGATGACCAGCGCCTCGACCAACCGGAACCCGCGCTGCTGGAGGAGCAGGATGAGCAGCACGTCCAGGCCGGTGAGCAGGACCCCCGCCGCGAGCGGGATGCCGAAGAGCAGATGCAGCGCGATGGCGGAGCCGATGACCTCGGCCAGATCGCAGGCGGCGATCGCGATCTCGCACAGGACCCAGTGGAAGATGACGGCGGGCCGGGAGTAGGAGTCGCGCACCGCCTGCGCCAGGTCGCGCCCCGTGGCGATCCCCAGCTTCGCGGCCAGGCCCTGGAGCAGGATCGCCATCAGGTTGGAGATCAGGATCACGCTGAGGAGCGTGTAGCCGAACGCCGAGCCGCCGGCGAGGCTGGTGGCCCAGTTGCCGGGATCCATATAGCCGACGGCGACCAGGTACCCCGGCCCCGCGAACGCCAGCGCCTTCCGCCACCAGCTCCGCCCGCTGACGGGGATAGTGCGATAGACCTCCGCGAGGCTCGGCGCTAGCCGGGCCCGGCGCCATCCCGGCTCCGGCCCCGGGCGGGCCGGCTCGGCGTTCTCCTCGCGAACGGTGATGTCGGTCATCACCG
>Ga0209253_10000454_pt1 | contig 35164 bp, 30 predicted proteins | sample FrelakmetBRP12BR_FD_187145 | JGI IMG/M metagenome (GOLD analysis project Ga0209253, IMG submission 187145) | Freshwater lake sediment microbial communities from the University of Notre Dame, USA, for methane emissions studies - BRP12 BR (SPAdes)... | ecosystem: Environmental > Aquatic >... | reverse complement strand
CGTCTTACTATCCGCTATCCGCTATCCGCTATCCGCTATCCGCTATCCGCTATTCCCCATCCCCTCACTCCTTATCGCTCTTGCCCCACGGTCCGGGCAGGCGGCTGAAAACCTCTTCCTGCACGGCCTTCCAGCGCTGATAGTTCTTCTGTGCGACGTTGGTGACGGTTTCGAGCGGGTCGATACCGACGACGTTCTTTAAGCGATCGCGCAGCTCGCGTTGCTCGCGCGCGAAGAGCCGGATGCTTTCGTCGAGGTAGCGACCGACGAAATCCTGCAGTCCGCTACCGTAGCTGCGGATCACCTGCGACAGGAAGTCGCGACTCATCAGCGACTCGCCGGCGCCTTCCTGCTCGGCGATCACCTGCAGCAGGATGCTGCGCGTGATGTCTTGCTGCGTCTTGCGGTCCAGCACGATGAAATCGACCCGGTCGACCACCAGTCGCCGCACGTCGGCGAGCGTCACGTAGCGGCTTTCGACCGTGTCGTAGAGTCGCCGGTTCGGATACTTGCGGATCACGCGCGGGCCGCTCTTGGCGGCTTCGCCGGCGGCCGGGGCTCGCTTCGCGCGCGTGGTCTTGGTCTTTGCGGTCATTGACGATCTTCCTGTGTTGCTTCGCGCACCGAGGCGCCACTCGCTGCGCCTCGAGTCATTCCCGAGAAAAGTCCAGGCCGCCAGTTCGTGGTGGCCCACTGCAAAACCTCGCCGGGCGCCGCGCGCCCGAGCCCCGCCGGCGGCGACTGCCGCAGGAACTCCAGGACCGCGACGAGCTGGGCCGCGGGCCTCTCCCGCGACAGCGCAGGCGCATCGTCCGACTTGGAGAGCTTAAGGCCCGATTCGTCCACGGCAAGTGGTAGATGCATGTATGTCAACCGCGGCAGCCCGAGCGCTTCCTGCAGCAGGATCTGCCGGGAGGTGCTGCCGAGCAGGTCCGCGCCTCGCACCACGTCGGTCACGCCCTGCGCCGCGTCATCGACGACCACGGCGAGCTGGTACGCAAACCAGCCATCGCGCCGCCGCAGCACGAAATCACCGACCGTCCGGGCCACGTTCGCGCATTGCCGACCTTGGACTCGGTCCATGAACTCGACGTCCCAGTCCGGCGTCTGGAAACGACAGGCGGTGCTCGTCCCGGCAGCAGCCGGCGACATCGGGCAACCCCGAGGGTGAAACAGTTCGTCGCCGGGATCCCTGCGCAGGTTCTGCGGTAACGCGGTCAATTGGGCCCGGGAACAGGCGCAGCGAAAGGTCTGCCCGGCCGCCGCGAGCCGGTCCAAGGCCGCCTCGTAGGCATCAACTCGCGTGCTTTGCCGAAGGATCGGGCCGTCCCAATGAAGATTCAGGTGCTCGAGCGTGGCCAGGATCACATCGGCGGCGCCGGGCCGCTCGCGAGGCGGGTCGAGGTCCTCGATCCGGACCAGCCACTCGCCGCCGCGAGTGCGCGCCTCGAGGTAACTGCCGACGGCGGCGATCAGCGAGCCGAAATGCAGCGGACCGCTCGGTGAGGGAGCGAAGCGTCCGCGGTAGGGGCGGACGGGATCAGCGGTACCAGTCGTCGCGGTCGCCGAACTGCTTCTCGCGTCGCTCACGCCGTTCCTGCGCCTCGACGCTGAGGGTGGCGACCGGCCGCGCTTCGAGGCGCTTCACGCCGATCGGCTCGCCCGTTTCGAGGCAATAACCGTAGGAGCCGTCCTCGATCCGCTTCAGCGCCTCGTCGATCTTGCGGATCAGCTTGCGCTCGCGGTCCCGCGTGCGCAGTTCGAGGCTGAATTCCGACTCCTGCGTGGCCCGGTCGTTCGGGTCGGGGAAGTTGGCCGCCTCGTCCTTCATGTGCAGCATCGTGCGGTCGACTTCCTGCATCAAATCGTTCTTCCAGACGGAGAGGATCGTGCGGAAGTGCTCCAGCTGCTCCTTGTTCATGTACTCCTCGCCCTTGCGCGAGACGTACGGCTGAACATTGCGCGGCCCGGAGAGCAGGCTGGCGCTCAGCTCCGGCTGGTCGTCGCCAGCGTCGGCTGCGACCTGGGCCTTGACGACAGGTTTCCTGGTTGCGGCGGGGGCGGGGCGCGCGACAGGCTTGCGGACGCCTTTCGGCTCCGCCTTGCGCACGGCCGCCTTGGCCTTCGGCGCCGCCTTGACGGACGGCTTGGCAGCGGCCTTCGCAGAAACTGTCTTCTTGGCCTTGGTCGCCTTGGCAGACGGTTTCTTCACGGGCATTGCAGACTCCGGGGACACATCGAAGGACGCGGGATTATACAGACCGAGGGCCGCGGGTCCACCTGTTCGGCCCGGTCGGGTCCGTCCCCGGGAAAATCGGGGCGCGGGGCCCGGATTACGGTGCTGTGAGGGACGTCACTTTCTTTTAAACTCCCCGCTTCCTCCCCCCCGCCCCCCAGCCTGGGTGACCGATGCGCCTGACCAAGATCAAGCTGGCCGGATTCAAGTCCTTCGTGGATCCGACCGGCGTCAATTTCCCGAGCAACCTGGTCGGCGTGGTCGGCCCCAACGGCTGCGGCAAGTCGAACATCATCGACGCCGTGCGCTGGGTCATGGGCGAGATCTCGGCGAAGCACCTGCGCGGCGAATCGATGGCGGACGTCATCTTCAACGGCTCGGGCTCGCGCAAGCCCGTGGGCCACGCGTCGGTCGAGCTGGTGTTCGACAACTCCGACGGCAAGCTCGGCGGCGAGTACGCGAGCTATGCGGAAGTCTCGCTGAAGCGAGTCGTCTCGCGGGACGGCTCCTCGTCGTATTTCCTGAACGGCGTCCGCTGCCGGCGCAAGGACATCACGCAGCTGTTCCTGGGCACCGGCCTGGGCTCGCGCAGTTACGCGATCATCGAGCAGAACATGATTTCGCGCGTGATCGAGGCCAAGGCCGACGAGATGCGGGCGTTCCTCGAGGAGGCGGCCGGCATCTCGCGCTACAAGGAGCGCCGCCGCGAGACCGAGACCCGCATTGCGCACACCCGCGAGAACCTCGCGCGTCTCTCCGACTTGCGCGACGAAGTCGAGAAGCAGCTGCGCCACCTGCAGCGGCAGGCCGCCACCGCGCGGCGCTACCAGTCTCTGAAGCAGGACGAGCGGCAGCTACAAGCTGAGCTGCTTGCGCTCAGGTTGCGCGAGGTCGAAAGCGAGGCCGGCGCGCGCCAGGCGATCCTGAACGAGCGCGACCTCGCGTTGCAGGCCGCGCTGGCCGAGCAGCGCTCGCACGAGGCGGCGATCGAGCGCGCGCGGCACGAGCACGACGCGCGGGCCGAGGTGCTCTCCGAAGTGCAGGGCCGGTACTACCAGGTGGGCGCGGAGATCTCGCGCAACGAGCAGGCGATCGAGCACTCGCGCGAGATTCGCAGCCGCCAGCGGCAGGAACTCGAGCAGGTCGGCCAGGGCCTGCAGGAAGCGGAGGCCCACCGGGTGCGTGATGCTGCGCAGGCGGCCGAACTGCTGGCCGCGCTCGCGGAGCTCGAGCCCGGCCTCGAGTCGGCGCGGGCGGCCGAGGAGGCCGCGGCCGTCGAGCTTGCAGCGGCGGAGTCCGCGATGCACGAGTGGCAGGAGCGCTGGGAAGGATTCAACCAGTCGCTGCGCGGCGCGTCGTCCGCGGCGGAAGCCGAGCGGGCGCGTCTCGAGGAAATGGACAACCAGCTGCGCCGGCTGATCGCGCAGCGCGAGCGCGCGACCCAGGAGCACGGCAATCTCGCCGCAGCCGACGTCGCGGCGACGCTCGGCGACATCGAGCGCTCGGAGACCGAAGCCCTTGCGGCGCTCGAGGCCGTGCGGGCGCGCATGACGCAATTCGTTGCATCGCTGCAGTTCGAGCGCGGACGCGAGCGGGAGCTCGCCGAAGCCTCGCGGCTCGCGCGCCGGGAGCTGCAGGACGTCGAGGGACGCATCGTCTCGCTCGAGGCGCTGCAGCGTGCTGCGCTCGGCCAGAGCCAGGGCAAGGTCGTCGACTGGCTCAAGTCGCGCGGCCTCGACGAGCGACCGCGCCTCGCGCGCCAGCTGTCGGTGGACGCCGGCTGGGAGCGCGCGGTCGAAACCGTGCTCGGCTCGTATCTCGAGGCCGTCTGCATCGATTCGATCGACGACGTGGCGGGGATGCTCGAGAGTCTCTCGACGGGGACGGTGACCTTCTTTGCCGGCGCCCAGGGCCCGGCTGGCAGCGGTCACGTCAGTGGCAGCCTGCGCGCGCGCGTGCAGGGGCCCGCCGGGCTCGACGCGCTGTTCGAAGGCGTCGTCGCGACGGACACGCTGGCCGAAGCGCTCGCGGTGCGGCCGCAACTGCGCGCCGGACAATCGGTGATCACGAAGGACGGCCTTTGGATCGGCCCGGACTGGTTGCGCGTCAGCCGCGATCGTGATGCCCACGAGGGTGTCATCGAGCGCGAGCAGGAACTGCGCCGCCAGCGGTCGGAACTCGACGGGCTGCAGGCGCGCTGCCGCGCGCTCGAAGAAGAGCTCGAAGTCGTGCGGGGCCGTGTCCGCGAGACCGAGGACCGCATCGCCGACGGGCAGGGCCAGTTATCGCGGAGCGGCGCGGCGCACATGAATCTTCGCTCGCAGCTCGACGGGCTGAGGGCCCGCGCCGAGCAGCGCAACGCGCGCATGCAGCAGCTCGCGGCGGAGCTTGCCGAGCTCGAGGGCGCGCTCGAGGTGGCCAACGCGGGCAATCGCTCCGCGCGCGCGCGGCTCGAGGAGGCCGTCGGCCGCATGGCCGATCTCGAGGATCAGCGCCGCGCGCTCGAATCCGAACGGGACGTGCTGCGACAGGCGCTGACGGACACGCGGCAGCGGGCCGATGGGGCGCGCAATGCCGCGAGCGAAGCGGCGATTCGCGTCGAGTCGCGCCGCACGGGTCATCAATCCCTGCTCGCCAGCCTGGCGCGTCTCGAAGGGCAGATGACGCACTTCGCGGCGCGGCGCGGCGATCTCGAGTCGCAGCTCGTTGCAGCGGAGGAAGCCGAAGCGCGCCTCGCCGCGGCGCTGCAGCAGGCCCTGCAGGTGCGGGTCGCCGTCGAGGAGGAACTCGCGACGGCGCGGCGCGGCATGGAAGCGCTCGATGCCAGCCTGCGTGACCTCGACGAGCAGCGCGCCCGGGCAGAAACGTCCGTGCAGGATGCGCGCGACCTGCTCGAGAACGTCAAGTTCTCGGTGCAGGAACTGAAAGTGCGCCGCGAATCGCTGCTGGAGCAGTTCGCCGCGACGCGGCTGGAACTGCCCGAGGTGGTCGCGGCGCTGGTGCCGGAGGCGGATGTCGTCGGCTGGGAGCAGCGGCTGGCGGAGACCTCCGAGAAGATCGAGCGGCTCGGGCAGGTCAACCTCGCTGCGATCGACGAGTTCCGCGAGCAGTCCGAGCGCAAGGAGTACCTCGACCGTCAGTTCACCGACCTCACGGACGCCCTGACGACGCTCGAGGACGCGATCCGCAAGATCGATCGCGAAACGCGCAGCCGCTTCCAGGATACCTTCGACCGCGTCAATGCGGGCCTCAAGGACAAGTTCCCGCGGCTGTTCGGCGGCGGGCACGCGTACCTGGAGCTCACAGGCGACGATGTTCTCGAGTCCGGGGTCGCGATCATGGCGCGGCCGCCGGGCAAGCGGAACAGCTCGATCAGCCAGCTCTCGGGTGGCGAGAAGGCGCTGACCGCCGTGGCGCTCGTGTTCTCGATCTTCGAGCTGAATCCGGCTCCGTTCTGCCTGCTCGACGAGGTGGACGCGCCGCTCGACGAGAACAACGTCGGCCGCTTCTGCGAAATCGTCCGCGAGATGTCGAGCCGGGTGCAATTCGTTTTCGTCACCCACAACAAGTCCACGATGGAGATGGCCAACCAGTTGCTCGGCGTGACCATGAACGAGCCCGGCGTGTCGCGCCTCGTCGCGGTGGACGTCGACGAGGCCGTACGGCTGGCGGCCGTCTGAGCGCGCCATGGCTGAACTGCGCTGGATCCTGCTCGTCGCCGGCATTGCGCTGATCGCAGGGCTGTATGCCTGGGGTGTCCGGGCTCGCAAGCGCTCCGCCGCGCCCGAGCCTGATCGAGTGACGCGCGTCGAGCCGCTGCGCGCGCCGTCGGTTGCAGCCGTGGCGGTGCCGACGGCCCGCGTCGAACCCTCCGTCTGGGACGAGGTTGAGGCGGTGGACGAGATCGACGAGCTGCCGACGCTCGAGATCGAAGCGGACGAGCCCCCGGCGCGGCACGAAGTGGCGCCGCCGCGGCGCGAGCCGCGATTCGAGGCTGCGGCGGAAGTCGCAGCGCCGGAGCCGCCTCGTGCTGCTGCCCCCCCGGCCGAGGAACGCAAGCCCGCGCCGCCGCAGAAGATCGTCGCGATCCGCGTCGCCGCGCCGCCACCCTCGATGTTCGCGGGCGGCACGCTGCGTGAGGCGATCGTCGCAGAAGGCTTCGAGTTCGGCCGGTACGACATCTTCCATCGCCTCGACGCCTCCGGCCGGCCGCTCTGCAGCCTCGCGAGCCTGCGGGAGCCGGGCACGTTTGACCCGGATGCCATGGGCGGCACCGACTATCGCGGCGTGGCGATGTTCGCGGTGCTGCCGGGTCCGCTCCCGTCGCAGCACGCGCTCGACGAGCTGATCGACGCCGCGCGGCTGCTGGCGGAGCGGCTCGGCGGGGTCCTGCAGGACGACCGCGGCGCACAGCTCAGCCTGCAGCGAATCGGCCAGCTGCGCGAAGAGGTCGCGGAGTTCGAGCGCAGCCGCGCGGCGCACCCGCCCGGCCGCTGACGCAGCCGATTGATGCCTGCTCGCGACGCCGCAGGACGCATCAGTGAGCTGCGCGAGCAGGTCCGGCGGCACGATTACCGCTACTACGTCCTCGACGATCCGGAGATCTCCGACGCCCGCTACGATGCGCTGCTCCGCGAACTGCGCGAACTCGAGGGAGCGCACCCCGATCTGGTCACGCCCGATTCGCCCACGCAGCGCGTCGGCGGCGAAGCCTCGGGCACGTTCGGCGAGGTCGTGCACGCGGTGCCGATGCTCTCGCTCGAGAACGCGTTCAGCGAGCAGGACGTGCTCGATTTCGACCGGCGTGTGCGCGAGCGGCTGGACACCGACGCGATCGACTACTCGGCCGAGCCGAAGCTCGATGGCCTGGCCATCAGCCTGCGTTACGAGGCCGGGCGCCTGGCCCAAGCCGCGACCCGCGGCGACGGCACCAAGGGCGAGGACGTCACTGCGAACGTGCGGACCATTCGCTCCGTGCCGCTCACGCTGCGCGGCGAGGTGCCGCGGCTGCTCGAGGTGCGCGGTGAGGTTTTCATGTCGCGCCGCGCATTCGAGCAACTCAACCGGCGGGCGGCCGAGAGAGGCGAGAAGACCTTCGTCAATCCGCGTAACGCCGCCGCAGGCAGCCTTCGCCAGCTCGACCCGAAGGTGACCGAGCGCCGGGCGCTCGACGTGTTTTTCTACGGCGTCGGCGCGACCGAAGGCTGGACGATGCCGCGCCGACACAGCGAACTGCTTGCGGCACTGCGCGAGCTGGGTCTGCGGACCGGCCCGGAAATCGCGGTGGTCGCCGGCATGGCGGGTTGCCTCGAGTACTACCAGGCCATGGGCCGGCGGCGCAATGCGCTCGCGTACGAGATCGACGGCGTCGTCTATAAGGTGGACCGCCTCGACTGGCAGCGCGACCTCGGATTCGTCTCGCGCGCGCCGCGCTGGGCGATCGCGCACAAGTTCCCCGCGCAGGAGGAGACGACGGTCGTCAGGGACGTCGAGTTCCAGGTCGGTCGCACCGGCGCGCTGACGCCGGTCGCGCGTCTCGAACCGGTGTTCGTCGGCGGCGTCACGGTCAGTAACGTCACGCTGCATAACATGGACGAGCTCGCCCGCAAGGACGTCCGGATCGGCGACACGGTCGTCGTGCGTCGCGCAGGCGACGTGATCCCGGAGGTGGTGCGGGTGATCCCCGACCTGCGCCCCCCGGACGCGCGCATCGTCGAGCTGCCGGCGCGCTGCCCGGTCTGCGGGTCGCACGTGACGCGCGCTGAGGGAGAGGCGGTCGCGCGCTGCTCCGGCGGGCTCGTGTGCCTCGCGCAACGGCGCGAGGCGCTGCGGCACTTCGCCTCGCGTCGCGCGATGGACATCGAGGGACTGGGCGACAAGCTCGTCGAGCAACTCGTCGACGCCGGTCGGGTCGAGACGCCGGCCGACCTGTATGCGTTGACCGCCGACGAGCTGGCCAGCCTCGAGCGCATGGGCGCGAAGTCGGCAGTGAACCTGGTCGAGGCCTTCGAGCGCAGCAAGCGCACGACGCTGCCGCGCTTCCTGTTCGCGCTCGGCATCCGCGACGTGGGCGAGTCCACGGCGCTGGCGCTCGCAAAACACTTCGGTCGTCTCGAGGCGATTGCGGATGCGAGCACCGAGGAAATCGAGCAGGTCCGCGACGTGGGTCCGGTCGTGGCGGCGCACGTACGTGATTTCTTCGCCGAGGAGCGTAACCGCGCCGTGCTTGCGGCGTTGCAGGAGCGCGGCGTGTCGTGGCCCGAGGGAACGCCGGTCCGCAGCGCCGGGTCGGGTCCGCTCAGTGGCGAAACGCTGGTGATCACCGGGACGCTCGCGTCGATGACGCGCGACCAGGCTCGCGACACCGCGCGCGCGGCCGGTGCCACCGTCACCGACTCGGTTTCCCGCAAGACGACGCTGCTGGTCGCGGGGGCCGAAGCGGGATCCAAGCTGCGCAAGGCGCAGGAGCTCGGCGTGACGGTCATCGACGAAGACGAGTTCAAGCGGCGCCTCGGCGCAACGGAGCCGGAGCGAAGATGAACGACTCGGGCGAGCTTGCGGGTGTCGCGGTCGAACATTCGTGTGAGGGCCTCCCCCCACAGCTCGCAGCGCTGCTGGGCGACGAGCACGTGCTCACCGATGCCACCAGCCGTCGCTTTCACGGACAGGACGTGCACGGCAGCGGCGTGCTGCCGCTCGCGGTGGTGCGTCCGGGTTCGGTCGAGGAGCTCGCGGCTGCAGTGCGTCTCGCCACTGCAACTGGCGCCGCCGTCGTGGCGCGGGGTGGCGGCATGTCCTACACCGACGGCTACCTGCCGATCCGCGAGAACACCGTCACTTTCGACACGACACGCTTGAATCAGATCGTGGAGATCAACCCGCGGGATCGTTACGTGACCGTCGAGTGCGGCGTGACCTGGAAGGCGCTGGCGGATGCATTGGCGCCGCACGCCCTGCGCACGCCGTACTGGGGCCCCCTGTCCGGGCTGCGCGCGACCGTCGGCGGCGCGCTGTCGCAGGGCAGCATCTTCCTGGGCTCGGGCCTGCATGGTCCGGTGCAGGAGAGCCTGCTCGCGCTCGAGGTCGTGCTCGCCGATGGCTCGTTGCTGAAAACCGGTGGCGCCGCGCTGGCCCACGGCGTGCCGTTCTTCCGTCATTTCGGTCCGGACCTGAGCAGCCTGTTCACGGGCGACTGCGGTGCTTTCGGCATCAAGGCCCGGGCGACGTTGCGGCTCATCCAGGCGCCGGCCGAATCGCGCTACCTGTCGTTCAGCCTCGCGGATGCCGAGCCTGTTTTCGGCCTGATGGCCGATGTGGCGCGCGAGGGACTCGCGAGCGAGTGCATGGCGTTCGATCCCGGGCTGCAGGCGATCCGCGTGAAGCGCATCAGCCTCGCCGAGGACGCGAAGGCGCTCGGCCAGGTCGTCCGCTCGGCGGGCGGCGTGCTCGCGGGTCTCAAGGAGGGCGCCAAGGTCGTGCTCGCCGGCCGCAACTTCCTCGACGCGGGCGGGTTTTCGGTGCACCTCGGCGTGGACGGGCGCGATGCCGCCGACGCCGAGTCGCGTTGCACCCGCATCCGCGCGCTGGCCGAGGGGCGGGCACGCGAGGTCGAGAACACGATCCCGAAGGTGATGCGGGCCAATCCGTTCATGGAATTGAACAGCATGCTCGGGCCGGGCGGCGAGCGCTGGGTACCGGTGCATTGCGTCGTGCCGCTGTCGGGCGGCGCGGCGATGTTCGCAGCCTGCGAAGCTGTCTTCGCGCGGCATGCGACCGAGCTCGAGCGACTCGGCATCGACCACGGGTGCCTCAGTTGCACCGTCGGCGGCAACGGCGTGCTCGTCGAACCGTGCATCTACTGGCCGGACGCCCGCCAGGCGTTCCACGAAACGGTGCTCGATCCGGCGTACCTCGCGAAGCTGCCGGTGTTCGCCGAGAATCTGCCGGCACGGCAGCTCGTCGCGCAACTGCGCGGGGAGTTCGCGGACCTGTTCGCGGCGAGCGGCGCGGCGAGCTTCCAGATCGGCAAGCTCTACCGGTACCGCGCATCGCTGGATGCCGGCACGCTGGCGATGCTCGACGCGCTCAAGCGGCAGCTCGATCCTCGCGGCCTGATGAACCCGGGCGTGCTCGGGTTCCCTGCCACGACCGTGTAGACTCCGGCCCCGTGAATCGTCCGAGCTGGCAGTTCTACGGTTGGTGGGGCATCGTGCTGCCGGCCTTCGTGATCATCTGGGTCACGAACGCGCTGACGCTCGCGGGCATGAATGTCTTCGATGCGAAGCTGCTCGCCGAGCTGAACGTCGAGCGCGGCCCGCTCAAGTTCGGCGACACGATCCAGCTGCTGGTCTCGGGCGCGCTTGCGCCGGTGGCCGGCTGGCTGGCCGATCGCTACGGCGTGCGGCCGGTGATGACCGTGGGCGTGCTGCTGCTGGTCGGCGCGCTCTACGGCTTCAGCACGATCGACTCGCTGGCCGGCGTCTACCTGATGCGCGCACTGATGGGCGGCGCGCTGGCCGGCGCCGGTCTCGTCATCTGCGTCACGATCGTTTCGCGCTGGTTCGTCGCCAAGCGCGGCCTCGCGCTCGGACTGATGCTGTCCGGCACGAGCCTCGGCAACGCCGTGATCCCGCAGATGAACGCGGCGCTGATCGCCGAGCACGGCTGGCGCGAGGCGTTCACGATCATCTGCCTGATCCCGCTGCTGCTGCTGCCGATCATCCTGTTCGTCATCAAGGAATGGCCCGACCGGATCGGTCTCAAGGCCTTCGGCGCCGAGGCCGCGAGCGCGGGCGTGGACCCGCGGCTGCTCGGCGGCTACGAGTTCGGCGCGGCGATCCGGTCGAGGAATTTCTGGCTGATCGGCACCGCGGCGTTCTGCACGTTCTATGCGATCCTGGGTTTCGCCAACCACCTGTTCCTGCACATGTCCGACCTCGGCTTCGGACCAGCCGAAGCCGCGCGCGCCTACTTCCCGCTGTTCGTCATGGGCCTCGTCGGCAAGATCGTTGCCGGCGCGCTCGCCGACCTGCTGCCACGCAAGGCCGTGTTCGCCGGCTGCCTGACGCTGATGTTCGCCGGCGGCGTGATGCTCGCGACGCTGGACCCGAAGCTCGTGATGCCGGCCCTGTACCTGTTCGGGCTCGGCTGGGGCGGCAACTACACGATGCTGCAGGGACTGGTCGCGGACGTGTTCGGCGCGCGCTCGCTCGGCAAGATCCTGGGCGGCATCACCGTGCTCGACGCGACGGGTGGCGCGCTCGGGCCCTGGGTCACTGGGGCGCTGTTCGACATCACGAAGAGTTACCAGCTCGGGTTCTCGGTGATCGTCGTGCTGATCGCTGCGTCGCTGGCCGCAATCCTCTTCGTGCGCTTGCCGGCACGGGCCGCGCACTGAGCGGCGGAGGAGTAAGGCATGCTGGGCTACGCGCTGCGCAGGCTCCTGGGGGTCGTCCCGACGTTCCTGCTGATCGTCGCAGCGGCATTCTTCCTGATGCGCGCCGCGCCCGGCGGCCCGTTCGATGCCGAGCAGACGCTGCCGCCGGAGATCGCCGCCAACCTGCAGGCCGCCTACGGCCTCGACCAGCCGGTCCTCGCGCAGTTCGGCCGCTATCTCGCCGGCCTTGCGCGCGGCGATCTCGGTCCGTCGTTCCGCATGAAGGATTTCACAGTCGCGGAACTGATCGGCCGCGGCTTGCCGGTGACGCTGACGATCGGAGCGGCAGCACTCACGCTCGCCGTGCTGTTCGGCGTGCCGCTCGGCATGCTGGCCGCGCTGCGCCGCAACGGCTGGGTGGACCACGCCGTGATGTCGGTTGCGCTCGCGGGCATCGCGGTGCCCGGATTCGTCGTCGCGCCGGTACTCGCACTCGTGTTCGGAATCCGGCTCGGGTGGTTGCCGGTGGCCGGCTGGGAGTCCGGCAGCGTGCGGCACATGGTGCTGCCCGTGATCACACTGGCGCTGCCATTCGTCGCCTACGTGGCGCGACTGACCCGCGGCAGCCTGCTCGAGGTCCTGCAGTCGGGCTATATCCGCACGGCACGTGCCAAGGGCCTCACCGAGCGCGTCGTGCTGGGACGGCACGCCCTGAAGCCCACGCTGCTGCCCGTGATCAGTTTCCTCGGGCCAGCGGCCGCAGCGCTGCTGACGGGATCGCTGGTGGTCGAGCAGGTCTTCGGACTGCCGGGTGTCGGACGGTACTTCGTGCAGGGCGCCATCAACCGCGACTACACGCTGGTGATGGGCATGGTGATTTTCTACGCAGCGCTGATCCTGCTGCTCAACCTCGCGGTCGACCTGCTCTATGGCTGGCTCGACCCGCGGATCCGCCATGAGTGAGGGCGGACTGTGGAGCGAGGCGGGGCGCCGGCTGCGCACGAATCGCGCGGCGGTCGTCGCGGGCGGTGTGCTGGCGCTGCTCGTGCTGGCCTCGCTGCTCGCACCGGTCGCGAGCCCCCACGCGATCGACCAGGTGGACTGGACGCTGAGCCCGCTGGCATCGCCACCGTCGCTCGCCAACGGCCACTGGTTCGGCACCGACAGCAACGGCCGCGACCTGTTCGTTCGTGTCTGGTCCGGCACGCAGGTATCGCTGCTCGTCGCCGTGCTCGCGACGCTGGTCAGCCTCGCGATCGGGGTCGCCTGGGGCGCAACCGCCGGGTACCTCGGTGGTCGAGTCGACGACTGGATGATGCGTTTCGTCGACGTGCTCTACGCGCTGCCGTACGTGTTCTTCGTGATCATCCTGACGGTCGTGTTCGGCCGCAGCCTGTGGCTGATCTTCCTTGCGATCGGCGCAGTCGGCTGGCTCACGATGGCGCGCATCGTGCGCGGCCAGGCACTCGCGCTGCGGCAGCGCGAGTTCGTCGCGGCTGCGATCACGCTCGGACTGCCCGCGCACCGGATCATCGCGCGGCACATCGTGCCTAACGTGCTCGGAACGGTCGTGGTCTACGCGACGCTGACCGTGCCGCAAGTGATCCTGTTCGAGAGCTTCCTGAGCTTCCTCGGGCTCGGCGTGCAGGAACCCCTGACGAGCCTCGGGCGGCTGGTTGCGGAGGGGGCGCTCGAGATGGAGACGGCGCCGTGGCAGTTGCTGGTGCCGTCCGCGGTGCTCGCGCTGCTGTTGCTGTGCCTGAACTTCCTGGGCGACGGGCTGCGCGACGCGCTCGACCCGCGGGCAGACTGAGATGACCGCCGCGCCGCTGCTCAGCATCCGCGACCTGAGCGTTGATTTCGTCACGCCGCGGGGCCGCGTGCAGGCCGTCCGCGAGGCCTCGCTCGACGTCGCGCCCGGAGAGTGCCTCGCCGTCGTGGGCGAGTCCGGCTCCGGCAAGAGCCAGCTGTTCCTGGCGTGCCTGGGACTGCTGGCGGCGCGCGCGGCGACGCGCGGTTCGGCGCGCTTCCAGGGCCAGGAACTGCTCGGCGCGTCGGCCGCCGCGCTGAACGCGGTCCGGGGCACCCGAATTGCCATGGTGTTCCAGGACCCCATGAACGCACTCACGCCGCACCTGTCGATCGGGCGCCAGCTGGGCGAGGTGCTGCTCGATCGCGGCCTGGCGAGTCCCCTGGAGGCGCGCGAGCGCGGCCTTGCGGCGCTGCAGGGCGTCGGGCTGGCCGATGCCGATTCGCGCTTGCGGCAATATCCGCACGAACTGTCGGGTGGCCAGCGTCAGCGCGTCGCGATCGCAATGGCGCTGATGACCCGGCCCGAGCTGTTGATCGCCGACGAGCCCACGACGGCACTCGACGTGACCGTCCAGGCGCAGGTGCTGAGGGTGCTGCGCCGGGCGCGCCGGGACGGACTGGCGATGGTGCTGATCACGCACGATCTCGGGGTCGTGGCCGGGATCGCCGACCGTGTGGCGATCATGTACGCCGGGCGCATCGTCGAGATCGCGCCGGTGCGGGAACTCTTCGCGGCTCCGGCCCATCCTTATGCAGCTGCGCTGCTCGAGGCCGTGCCGCGGTTGTCGGAGGCCTCCGTGGGCCGATTGCGCAGCATCGAAGGCCAGCCGCCCGCGCCGGGCGAGATCGTGCAGGGTTGCGCGTTCGCGCCACGCTGCGCGGACGTCGCCGAGATATGTCGTCGCGAGGTGCCCTCGCTCCGTCCCGGTGCAACGCGTGCCGTCGCCTGCCATGCGCCGCGGATCCGGCCGGATCTCGAGTCATGAGCGATCCGCTGCTGCAGGTGAGCGGTCTCGGTGTGCGCTTCCCGGTTCGTCGCAGGCGCTTAGGCGCGCCGCCACGGTGGCTGACGGCGCTCGACGACGTGCACCTCGAGATCGCGGCTGGCCGCTCGCTCGGCGTGGTGGGGGAGTCGGGCTGTGGAAAATCCACGCTGGCCCGCGCGATCCTCGCACTCGTCGAACCGCACGCGGGCGAGATCCGCTGGCGCGGCGCGGCGGTACGTCGCTCCGATCCGGCCGGACTGCGCCGGATGCGACGTGAGCTGCAGGTCGTGTTCCAGGATCCGTTCGGCAGCCTCGATCCGCGCATGAGCATCGGCGAAAGCGTCGCCGAGGCCCTCGATGCTCTGGAGGGCCTCACGGAATCCGCAGCCGTGCGGTCACGCGTGACCGCCGTGCTGGAGGAGGTTGGACTCGACCCGTCACTGGCGCGACGTTACCCGCACGAGCTGAGCGGCGGACAGTGCCAGCGTGCCGCGATCGCGCGTGCGACGGTCGTGCGCCCCCGGTTGCTGATCTGCGACGAGGCGGTGAGCGCACTCGACGTGTCGGTGCAGGCACAGATCGTCAACCTGCTGAGCGCGCTGAGCGCAAGGCACGGCATGGCGCTGATGTTCATCAGCCACAACCTCGCGGTGGTGCGCCACCTCTGCGACGAGGTGCTGGTGCTGTACCTCGGACACGTGATCGAGCGCGGACCACGCGAGTCGGTCTTCAGCGCGCCGCGCCATCCGTACACGCGCGCGTTGCTCGCGGCGGTGCCGGAGCCGGATCCTGCGTCCGTGCCGGCCGAGGAACCGATCGACGCGCTGGCTGGCCGCTCCGGCGCCGCGCCGGCCCGAGGCTGCATCTTCCAGGCTCGCTGTCCGCGCGCCGACGCGCTCTGCGCGAGCCAGTCACCGTCGCTGGTCGAGGCCGGCCCGGCGCACGTCACGGCTTGTCATCACTGGCCAACGCTGGAAGCGTGGCCGGCGGGGTCTCGATGAGCTCGATGTGCTCGCCGCCCGGACCGAGCATGACGCCGGCCCGGCGCCCGGAGTAGGGCACGCCCGCGAGCGCGGTGGGTGGTGCGAGCAGCCGCGGGATGTACGGCTCGAGCGACGACACCTCGAACGACACCATCGCCATGCCCGATGGCAGTTCGCCATCGGCCGCGGTGCGCGGCGGTGCGGACGCCGGGTACTCGTCCACCTCGATCAGGAATCGCTCCGGCAGCCGGACGATGCCGAGCAGGAACGGATGCTCGCGCGGCAGGCCCCAGGCCTCGGCGAGGATCGCGACGCGCGTGGCCACTGGCTCGGTCACGGACAAGCCGAAGGTCGCCGCGTAGAAATCGAGCGTGCCGCGGATGTCGTGGACGGCGAGCACGACGATGAACACGCGATCGACGAAGCTCGTCGCGCTGCCGAGGCCGAATTTCGACACGCCAACCGGCATCCGCGTGAAGTACAGCAACTCGCCGGCCGGCCCGAGCGCCTGCATTGCGACCACGGCGGGGTTGAAGTCGAGCGGCGCCGGCGGCCCGATCACGCGAAACGGCGAGTCTTGCAGCCTGGGCTCGAGCAGCGCCGGGTCCTCGACGAGTATCTCGGTCGCGTTCCAGCCGAGCGCCTTCAGGGCCGGGGCGGGTGCCACGTCCGTCTCGACCATCCGCAGGTAGACCGGTTCGCGACTGCTGGGCTGGAGCACGACGAATTCGCGCCCGGCCAGTGCCTTTGCCCCCCAGCTCGCGGCCTGTTCGCCCGCCAACTGACCGCGCTCCACGGTCTGGTAGTCGAGCACCTGCCGGTAGGCGCGCTCGGCGGCCTGCACGTCGGGTACCAGCAACGTGACCGCGACGATGGCGCTCAGCATGGGCAGGGCCTTGCAGGGACTGGAAGCCGCCGATCATAGTCGAGCGCGATCCAGATAGGTCTTTACCGACCTTGTCGACCCGCGCGAGGTGTGATTACCTTTCGCGCGAAACTGCATACGCGGGAGTCCGCCCGACCATGACCATCGATCTCGGCCTGCTGATCCTGACGGCCGCGTCCATCGGCTTCGTCCACACGCTGCTCGGTCCGGATCACTACCTGCCGTTCGTCGCGATGTCGGCGGCCCGCCGCTGGAGCACCCGCAAAACCCTCTGGATCACCAGCCTGTGCGGCCTCGGCCACGTGCTGGGCTCGGTGGCGATCGGCGTGGTCGGCATCGGCATCGGCGTGTCGCTGCACAAGCTTGAATGGCTCGAGGGCGTGCGCGGCGACGTGGCGGCCTGGCTGCTGACCGGCTTCGGCCTGGCCTACCTGGCCTGGGGCCTCAAAAAGGCCTGGCGTTCGCGGCCGCACGCGCATCCGCACGTCCACGCCGACGGCACCCTGCACCAGCACGTCCACCACCACGAGCGCGCGCACCTGCACCCCCACGTGGACGAAACGAAGGCGCGCAGCATCACGCCGTGGGCGCTGTTCGTGATCTTCGTGCTCGGACCCTGCGAGCCCCTGATCCCCGTGTTGATGTATCCCGCCTCCCAGCACAGTGTCTGGGGCACGGTCGCGGTTGTGCTGGCCTTCGGCACTGCAACTATCGCCACGATGCTCACGGTGGTTTATCTTGCGGGTCGCGGCCTCGAGCGGTTGCCGCTCGACACGGCCGAACGCTACTCGCACGCGTTCGCCGGCGCCGCCCTCAGTCTCTGCGGGCTGGGGATCGTGTTCCTGGGACTTTGAACGGGGGGAGAGATGCCCGAACTGATCAAGCACGCTCGCAGCCGCGAGGCGCAAGCCTGGCTCAAGAAGGAAATCGCCGAGCAGAAAGCCCGCTACCGCAAGATCGAGCACGAGATGAACGTGACGATCGCGGCGCAGCGCGACAAGTGGATCGAAGCGTTCCTGCAGCGGATCCAGACCCGCGGCTACAACGTCCACTTCAACATGCTGCGCAAGATCAAGCCTGAGGAGATCCCGAAGAGACCGAAGCGCAAGTTCAAGGTCGTGTTCTGAACCGCGTCGCGTCTCTCGAGGATATCCACCATGGCCAGACCGCACATCGAACCGTTCGTCGACCGCACTGTTCCGTTCAAGAAGATGACCCTGCCCGGGTTCCCCAAGGGCATGCACTACAAGATGCTGAGCCTCGACACGGACACGGGCGCGTGCTCGATGACCGTGATGTTCGAGCCCGGCTACGAGCTTCCGCCCGGCATGAGCTACTCCGAGATGGAGCTGTTCGTCATGACCGGTTACATCGACATGGACGGCCAGCGGCACGGGCCGGGCACCTACATCTGCCTGCCCGCCGGCGTCAGCCTGCCGGCGATGAAGATGCCGCGCGGCATCACCGGCCTGCTGTTCTACAACTACGGCGAGCCGTCGTTCGTCGAGAGCGACGAGGATCATCCGCTCGCCGAGCGCCACAAGCTGATCAAGGTCAACGCCTACGACGACATGCAGTGGTCCTCGACCAACTTCTTCCCGGCCACGGCGCCGGGCTGCCTCGTGAAGGTGCTGAAGTTCGACGAGCGCACGCAGGCGTTCACCTTCCTCTACTGCATGACGCCCAATTTCTGGCAGGACAACATCTCCTACCACGACTGCGCCGAGGAGGCGTACCACATCTGGGGCACGTCCTCGATGATGCAGTTCGGCGACCTGCCCACCGGTGGCTACTTCTGGCGGCCGCCCTACATAAACCACGGCGCATTCGAGTGCAAGCTCGGCACGCTCGCGATCGGGCGCACCGACAGCCAGCTCTACAACCACTTCCATTTCAATCCGTGGACCACGGCCGACGAGAACCGCGAGCGCGCCGGTGCCCGGATGCTGGCCTGGAAGCCGGAGTTGTATAAGTGGGTGGCCACGGGCGAGCACAACCACCCCGCGGACTTCGAGTTTCCCCACGCGCATTACAACGAGAAGGGCGAGCGGATCTTCCACCACCACGAGGGTGGCGATCTCGATCACAACCACAAGCGTAAGTAGGAAGACTCGGAAGGTGCCGGTGTTACGGTTTCGGTTCGTCGGCGTCGGGCTGCGAGCCGACGAACCGAAACCGTAACACCGGCACCTCCTGACCATGCCAGGTCCGTTGCACGGATTGGTGGTACTGGACCTGAGCCGCATCCTGGCGGGCCCGTGGGCGACCCAGGTGCTCGCCGATTTCGGCGCCGAAGTCATCAAGGTCGAGCACCCGCGGGGCGGCGACGACACCCGTCAATGGGGACCGCCGTACCTCGCGGATGCCACGGGCCAGCCGACCAGCGAGTCCGCCTATTACCTGTCCGCCAATCGCGGCAAGCGCTCCGTCGCGATCGATTTCAGCCGGCCGGACGGGCAGGATCTCGTGCGCCGGCTGGCGGTCGGTGCCGACGTGCTGATCGAGAACTTCAAGGTCGGCGGGCTCGACCGCTACGGGCTCGGCTACGACGCCATCCGCAAGCTGAACCCGCGCCTGATCTACCTCTCGATCTCCGCCTTCGGTCAGGACGGCCCGGACGCAGCCAAGCCCGGCTACGACGCGATGATCCAGGGCATGGGCGGCCTGATGAGCCTGACGGGCGGACCCGACGACATGCCGGGCGGCGGACCGCAAAAGGTGGGCGTGGCGGTGGCCGACCTGATGTGCGGAATGTATGCCGTTGCCGGGATCCTGGCGGCGTTGCAGGAACGCGCACGGTCGGGGCTGGGCCAGTACATCGACCTGTCGCTGCTCGACACCCAGGTGGCCTGGCTCGCAAACCAGGCCATGAACTACCTGGTGACCGGCCGACCGCCGACTCGCCAGGGCACGGCGCATCCGAACATCGTCCCGTACCAGGCGTTCGCCACCGCCGACGGCCACCTGATGCTCGCGGTCGGCAACGACGCCCAGTTCGAGCGCTTCTGCCGTGCCGCGGGCGCGCCCGGCCTCGCGGCGGACGCTCGTTTCGCGACCAACGCCGACCGGGTCGCGCATCGCGCGCTCCTGGTACCCGCGGTCGAGGCACTTTTGCGACTGAGGACCACGGCCGAGTGGCTGGCCGCACTCGCCGCGGTACAGGTCCCCTGCGGCCCGATCAACGACCTGGGCCAGGTGTTCGCCGAGCCGCAGGTCCGGCATCGCGGGCTGCGCTTCGAGTTACCGCACTCGACGGCGGGGCAGGTCCCGGGCGTGCGCAATCCGGTGCGGTTCGCCCGGACGCCGGTCGAGTACGGCCGGCCGCCGCCGCTGCTCGGCGCCGATACGGCGGCAGAACTCAAGGACCGGCTCGGACTCGACGAGCGGACGCTGGTCGATCTAGCCGCCCGCGGCATCATCGCGTGAAACCCGTCCTGTGCAGCGCAGGGCCCGTCGGTCCATAATTTCCGGGTTACCGATACCCGTACGCCGCCATGCCGACCCGCACCATCCGATCGAGCCCAAGCCTCGCCAACGTCCGCTACGAGATCCGCGGCCGGCTCGCCCGTCGCGCCCAGGAAATGGAGCGCATGGGCTACGAGATCACGTCGCTCAACATCGGCAATCCTGGGGCATTCGGCTTCCGCACGCCGGAGACGATGCGCCTCGCAATGATCGAGAACCTGCGCTCGGCCGAGGGCTACTGCCACCAGAAGGGCATTTTCCCGGCGCGCGAGGCCGTGGTGATGCAGCAGCAGGAGCGGGGCGTGCGTGGCGTCACCGCCGACGACGTCTTCATCGGCAACGGTGTCAGCGAGTTGATCGACCTGACGTTGCGAGCGCTGCTGGCAGCCGACGAAGAGGTGCTGGTGCCGAGCCCGGATTACCCGCTGTGGACCGCGGCCGTCAACCTGAACCGCGGTCGCGCCGTCCACTATCCCTGCCGGCCAGAGCGGGGCTTCATCCCCGACCCGGACGAGATCGAGTCGCTGATCACCAAGCGCACGCGCGCCATCGTGGTCATCAATCCGAACAACCCGACCGGCGCCGTGTATCCGCGGCCGGTGCTCGAGGCCATCGCGCGGATCGCCGAGAAGTACCACCTGCTGGTGCTCGCGGACGAGATCTACGACCAGATGACCTACGACGACGCCGAGTTCACGCCGATGGCGACGCTGGTGCACCAGACGCTGTGCGGCACGCTGAGCGGGCTCTCGAAGGTCTATCGTGCCTGCGGTTACCGGGTCGGTTGGGCCGTGTTCTCCGGCGACGTCGAGCACTCGCGCGACTACCTCTCGGCGCTCGAGCTGCTGTCGTCGCTGCGCCTGTGCAGTAACGTGCCGGGCCAGTGGGCGGTGCAGACCGCGATCGGGGGCTACCAGAGCATCCGCGAGCTGATGACCCCCGGCGGACGGCTTTACGAATCGCGCAAGGCGATCATCGAAGCCGTGCAGCGCAGTCGCTATCTGCAGCTGGCGACGCCGATGGGTGCGATGTACGCGTTCGTCGGCGTGCGCAGCGACGTGCTGCCAGAATTCGACGACCAGCAGTTCGCGCTCGACCTGCTCGAGCACAAGCACGTACTGGTGGCGCCAGGCTCGAGCTTCAATGTCCCGTATCGCAACCACTTCAGGATCACCAACCTGCCCGAGCCCCAGGTGATCGGCGAAGTCTTCGCCCGCATCGAGGAGCTGCTCGGCAACTACGCGGCGGGCGACCAGCCCGCGACGCGGCCCAACCCTGCGCTGCGAGTCGTCGAAGCTGCCACCCACAGCTGACAGGGCCGCGCAGTCGCCCCGCCTGACGCGCGTCACGCCGACGCGACGCCTCGCGCATGAGCTGCGTGCGCGGCACGACGAGGAGTGCGTGGCTCAGGGGTTCGAGGTGTGGGCGACGCCGGACATCGTCACCTGGGACGAGTTGATCGAGCGGATGTTCATGCTCGACCGCCAGGCCGGCCGGCTCGACGGCCGCTGGTTGCCAGCGAGCGCGGCCCAGTTGCTGTGGGAACGCATCGTTCGCGACGATCCTGAATTGAGCCCGTTGCTGTCGCCTGCGGGCGTCGCGCGCTCAGCGGCCCAGTCATGGCGCCGGCTGCACGATTTCCTGGTGCCGTTCGCGGCACTCGACGACGACCAATCTGCGGAGACTGCGGCATTCTCGCGCTGGTGCCGCGAGTACCGCCGCCTGCTCGAGGAACGCGACTGGACCGATGGTGCGCTGGCGCAGTCGCGCGTGCATGCGCAGGCCGCGACGCCGGGACTCGAATTGGTCGGCTTCGACCGGCTCACGCCGCTGCAGGAATCCCTGCTGCAGAAATGGGCCGGCGCCGGCCTGGAAGTGGGGCTCGCGAAGGCGCCGGACGTGGCCGGCAGGCGCTGGCGCACGCAGTGCCTCGATCCCGCCGCTGAGATCGACGCGGCGGCGCGCTGGGCGGCCGAGCGCCTGGACGGGAAGCGCGCGCGCCGCGTCGCGATCGTGGTGCCGGACCTGGCCCGCCGTCGCGATGAAGTGCGTCGGATCATCGAGCGCGTCGTCGTGCCGGCGACCGGACTGAGCGGCGGACCCGCGCCCGAAGCACAAGCGTTTGAACTGGCCGCCGCGCGACCGCTGGCCGAGCAGCCGGTCGTGGCCGCGGCGCTGGACCTGCTCGACGCATTCGTGCGCCCACCCGACCTGGCGGCGCTGAGCCGGTTGCTCCGCAACCCTTTCGTCGCCGGAGCGGAGGAGGAAGGCGCGGCCCGCGCGCGCCTCGACGCGCGCTTGCGTCGCTACGAGAGCCCCGGACTCGGGCTGGCGGCATTCGAGCACATGGCGGCCGAACGCGGTTGTCCGCTGCTGGCGGGCACGCTCGCGGCCGCTCGTGAAGCGATGTCAGTTTGGTTCGAGAAAGATATCCCAAGCAATTGTTCGGAAAGCATTTCCGTTCTTCTTGCGGCGCTGGGTTGGCCGGGCTCCAGTCCCGACAGCACGGAGCACCAGGTCGAGCAGCGCTGGCGCATGCTGGTTGCCGAACTGGGCGCCTGCAACGAGTTTACCGGACGCGTAACGCGAGCCGAAGCGGCCGGGCTCTTGCGGGAGATGGCTGGACGCGTGCTGTTCGAGCCCCAGGAACTGCGTGCGCCACTGCTGGTGATCGATCCCGAGACCTGCGCCGGCATGCGCTTCGACGCCCTTTGGGTCTGCGGGCTGGATGCCGCGCGTTGGCCTCCGCCCGCGGCGCCCGATCCATTCTTGCCGCGGTTCGCTCAGCTGAGCCAACGGGTGCCGCGCGCTTCGGCCGAGATCGCGGCGCAGGACGCCCAGACGACGCTGCAGCGGCTGCTCGCCAGCGCCGCGGAAGTGATGCTGAGCGTTGCGGAGATCGAGGACGACGCGCCACTGCTGCCGAGCCCGTTGCTCGACGGGATCGCGATGCACGCAGCGCCGGCGCGGTGGTCGGAGTCGCGTCTTGCGGAGGCCCTGTACGCCGGTCGGCCCGAACTCGAGGCGCTGGCGGATGCCAACCTTCCGCCGATCAACGCCGACGAGGCGCAACGCGGCGGCGCCCGCCTGCTCGAGTTGCAGGCGGCTTGTCCGTTCCGCGCCCAGGCCGAGTTGCGGCTCGGTGCGCGCGCGCTCGAGGAACCGGGCGTGGGCGTGGACGCGGCCGAGCGCGGCGACCTGATCCACCAGGCCCTGGCCGTGCTGTGGCGGGAACTCGGCGACCAGCAGGCATTGAAAGCGCTGGACCCGTCCGGCGTCGTCGTCGCGGTGCGCCGCGCGGTCGCGACTGCGCTCGACGGGGCGCGACGCTCGGCCGATGACCTGATGCGGCACTTGCTCAATCTGGAGGGTGACTGGCTCGAAGCGCGTGTGCTCGAGATGGTCGAGGTCGATCTCGCGCGCGCGGCCTTTGTCGTCGAGGCCGTCGAAGCGCCGCGCAAGGCGCGCCTCGGGGCGTTGACGCTCGACCTGCGCCTCGACCGGGTGGACCGTCTGGCCGATGGCTCGCTGGCCGTCATCGACTACAAGACCGGCGCCAACGCCGAGATCAGCGCGTGGCTCGACGAACGGCCAAAGTTGCCGCAGATGCCGGCCTATGTGCAAGCCCTTGGGCCGGAGCAAGTGGGCGCCGTCGCGTTCGCGCGCGTGCGCAGCGGTGAAACCGGCTACGTGGGAGTGGCGCGCGCAGCCGAGCCGTTCCCCGGGCTCAAGGTGCCTGGCGCGCGAGGCTGGCCGCGCGACTTCGACTCGTGGCAGCAGTTGCTGGTCGCCTGGCAGCGGCGGCTCGAGGCGTTGGCTGCAGAGTACGCCGACGGCGACGCGCGACTGGCGCCAGACCCGCCGCGGGCCTGCGAGTACTGCCACCTCGGCGCGTTATGCCGGATCGCGGAGACGAGCGCCGCAAAGCCAGGGGAGGAGACCGCCGATGAGTGACCTACGCGCCACCGACGCCCGGGCGCGCGAACGCGCGCTCGACGTCGGGTGTAGTTTCATCGTGCAGGCCCCGGCCGGGGCCGGCAAGACCGAGTTGCTGACGCGACGGTTCCTCGCGCTGCTGGCGATCGTCGCCGAGCCAGAGTCGATTCTCGCGATCACTTTCACGCGCAAGGCCGCGGCGGAGATGCGCGACCGCATTCTCGGCGCGCTGCGTGCCGTCCACGCGCCGGACCCGGCGCGCCCGCTGCAGGAGCGCACTTTGCAGCTCGCGCGCGCGGCGCTCGCAGCCGATGGGAAGCGCGGCTGGAACCTGCTCGCGCAGCCGGGCCGCTTGCGCATCCAGACCATCGACGCGTTGAACCTCGGCCTCGCGCGCCGGTTGCCGCTGCTGTCGGGTCTCGGCGCCGGCCTCGGCATCGAAGAGGACGCGCGCGAGCTGTATCGCACCGCGGCCGAGCGCCTGCTCGAGCAGCTGCCGCACGGCGTGCCGTCGGACTCCGCGGCGGTCGCCACGCTGCTCGCGCACGTCGACAATCGCGTCGGGCTCTTCGTCGAGCTCGTGATCGAGATGCTGATGCGCCGCGAGGCCTGGCTGCCGGTGCTACCGGACGATGTGCGCAGCGACTCGGCGCAGGCGCGCTTGCGCGAACGCCTGGAGTCGGCGCGCCGACGGCTGGTGAGCAGTCACCTCGAGTCGTTGCAGCGCGCGATTCCGCAACCGTTACTGCGCGATGCGTCCGAGGTTGCCGTGGCGGCCGCACGCAACCTGGCGGCCGCTGGCGGGGCGTCCGCGATCTGTGCCTGGACCGATGCGACGCAGCGTGCGGATGGTTCGCTCGCGAGCGCGGGGCGCTGGCAAGGCCTCGCGCAATTGCTGCTCACTGCCGATGGCAAGGTGCGCTCGGCGTTCGACAAGCGGGTCGGCATTCCGCCCGGGACAGTCGGCCAGGACCTCAAGCGGCGCGCGGGCCTCGTGGCCGCAGCGCTCGGCGAGCACGCAGAGGCCGTGGAGCTGCTGCAAACCGTGCGCGACCTGCCGTCGCCCGAATACGATGCCGACGAGTGGCGGGTGCTGCTCGCGCAATTCCGCGTGCTCCGGCTCGCGGTCGCAGAGCTCGAGCTGGTGTTCGCCGAGCGGCGCGTCGCCGACTACCCGCGCTTCGCCTGGGCGGCCAGGCAGTCGCTGGGCAGCGCGGACGCGCCGACCGACACCGCGTTGGCGCTCGATGCGCGGCTGGCCCACGTGCTCGTCGACGAGTTCCAGGACACCTCCGAAGCGCAGGTGAGGTTGCTCGAGGCGCTCACTGCGGGCTGGCAGCGCGACGACGGGCGCACGCTGTTCCTGGTCGGTGATCCGATGCAGTCCATTTACCGGTTTCGCAATGCGGAGGTCGGCCTGTTCCTCGACATCCGCGACCGCGGACTCGGCGACCTCGAGCTGGAGCCGCTCACGCTGGCCGTCAACTTCCGCTCGACCGTGCCCGTGGTCGGCTGGATCAACGACTGTTTCGCGCAGGTGCTGCCCGAGGCCGACGACCTGCTGCGCGGCGCAGTGAGCTACGCACCGAGCGTCGCCCGGCCAGAGGCGGGAGGCGAGGGCGGCGTGAAGGTGCACGCGCTGTTGCGCCGCAGCCGTTTGTACGAAGCCGAACAGGTGGCCGCGATCGTTCACGAGCGGCTGGCGTCGGACCCCGACGCGCGGATCGGCATTCTCGTGCAGGGCCGCAGTCACCTCGTGCACATCGTCGCCGAGCTCGCCGGAAAGGGCATCGCGTTCCGCGCCACCGACATCGATCCGCTCGGCGAGCGGCCCGTCGTGCTCGACCTGCTCTCGCTCACGCGCGCGCTGGCGCATCTTGCCGATCGCCCGGCCTGGCTCGCGGTGCTGCGCGCGCCGTGGTGCGGGCTGACGCTCGAGGCGCTGTACACGCTGGTCGGCGACGACCGCGAAACGACGATCGTCGAGCTGCTGCGCGATCCAGCACGCCGCGCACGCCTCGACGGCGAGTCGCGGTCGAGACTGGACCGTGCATGGCGCGTGCTGGAGACGGCCACGTTCGAGTTGCGGCGTTTCGGTTTGCGCGACACGGTCGAGCGCGCCTGGAACGCGCTCGGCGGTCCGGCCACCGTGACCTCGGATCGTGGGCTCGACGAGGCCGAGGCCTATCTCGACACGCTCGGGGATCTCGAAGCGCGACAGCCAGGGCCGGTGGACCTCGAGCGCCTCGGGCGCGCGCTCGAGAAGCTCTATGCGCCTTCGCGGGAGCGGGCCGACGTTCGCGTCGAGCTGTTGACCGTGCACAAGGCCAAGGGCCTGCAGTACGACACCGTGATCGTGCCCGCGCTGGAGCGGATGCCGGGACGTGACCCCAGGCGCCTGCTGCACTGGCTCAAGTTGCCGCTCGCCGGCCGCGACGAACTGATCGTGGCGCCGGTCGCCCGCACGGGTGCCGAACCCAACCTGCTCTATCGCTGGCTCGAGGCGCTCGAGCACGAGAAGCTGCTGCAGGAGCGTCGCCGCCTGCTGTACGTCGCGGCGACCCGCGCCGAGCGCTGGCTGCACCTCTTCGGCAGCGCGCAGGTGCAGGAGAAGGACGATCCGCCCGTGGTACGCCGGCCGGCGGGGAACTCGGCGCTCGGACTGCTGTGGCCGGCCGTGGGCCACGAATTCGTCGAGCGTCTGGCGGTGCTGGGCGCGGTGGAGAGCGAGCAGGCTCCGGAGTCGACGCGTGAACCGCCGCTGCGCCGTTTTCCCGAGGCCTGGGAAATCCGGGTTGCGCCTCGCGCGCCGCGAATCGAGTCGCAGGTGCTGCCGCGCGCCGCAGCGACACCGACGGTCGAGTTCGACTGGGCGACGGAGACGGCGCGCCACGTGGGTACCGTTGTGCATCGTGAACTGCAGCGCATGGCCCGCGACCGTGCGCGGCCTGATTCCGCCGATCCGCGCATTCGCCAGCGCTGGGAGCACGAGCTGGCGGAACTCGGCGTTCCGCCAGAGCTGCGATCCGCGTCGCTGGCACGCGTCGCGAGCGCGATCGAACGCACGTTGGCGCACGACCGCGGCCGGTGGCTGCTCGACGCGAGTCATCGCGATTCGGCCACTGAGCTCGAACTCACCGGTCGGGTCGGGGGCGAGCTCGTGCGCGTGGTGATCGACCGCACGTTCGTGGACGCGGCCGGCGTGCGCTGGATTGTCGACTACAAGACCAGTCGCCACGAGGGCGCCGGACTCGAGGAATTTCTCGATCGCGAGCAGCAGCGCTACCGGCCGCAACTGGGGCGCTACGCTGCGTTGATGCGCAAGCTCGGCCCCGAGCCCGTGCGGCTCGGCTTGTATTTCCCGCTGCTGGAAGCGTGGCTGGAATGGCCGGAGAATTCTTCCTGAAACGTGAACTGCGACGCCGGGAATTGCGGCAAGCCTGAATGGTCCGCCGACGTCCGCTGTGCCATGCTGAAAGTGTCGCGGATGCCACAGGGACGCATTCGATGTTCAAAGCGAATCCGACGGTATTGCGGCGCACGCTCGGGCAGCTCGAGCAGGCCGTCCGCGACCACGCGCTTTGGCTCGAGAACGTGCTGCGCACGATCGTCTGCCGCCTGCCGTGCAGCCCGGGCGATCTCGCCGGGGACGCTCATCGGCATTGCCGCTTCGGCCAGTGGTATTACGGGCGCGCGTCCACGGAGCTGCACGATCAGTCGCTGTTCGCCGTCATGGCGATCGAGCATGAGCGCCTGCATCGGATCGCGGTGCGGGTGCTCCGCGACGCGGCCGGCAACGGGTCGCTCGCCCGCGAGAGTTTCGACGAACTGGTGGAGACCAGCGCGCGCCTGCGCCTCGCGCTCGACGCGCTGAGGCACGAGATCCAGGGCAGCTTGCGCGACAGCGACGCGCTGACGGGAGCCTACGGTCGTGCCCAGCTGCTGCCCGAGCTGCGCGAGCGGCGGGAACTCGCGAGGCGGCACGTTCAGCACTGCTGCATCGCCTTCATGGACGTCGATCACCTCAAGACGATCAACGACACGCACGGACATGCGGTCGGCGACCTGATCCTGACCGGCGCCATCGAGTACGTGATGCAGCACCTGCGGCCGTACGACAAGATCTTCCGTTACGGCGGCGACGAATTCCTGCTGCTGCTGCCGGGCACGGGGCTGGCCGATGCCGAGCACCTGGTCGAGCGTATCCGGCAAGGCTTCGGCAAGGTGCCGTTCGTCGTCAGTGCCGATGGCCGTCCGATCCACGCCACGGCCTCGTTCGGGCTGGCACTGCTGGACCCGGACCTGGTCGTCGAGGAGTCGGTCGACCGCGCGGACAAGGCGGTGCTGCTGGCGAAGGTCACTGGTCGAAACCGGGCCTGCAGCTGGGATCCATCGATCAGCACGGGGACCGTGCTGAAGTGGGATCCGGCGGACGACGTCGTCGGCTAGAGCGTGCCGCTGACGCTCACGGGGCGGCGCCCCGCGGCGTCGGCCGGTCCCAGCAATTCCAGCGACCGCACGAGCGCGGGCGGCGTGCTGCCCCGTGGCGCGAGCGTTCCCTCGAGCAGGAAGCTGCGATCCGCGCCCAGCGTGAAGCGGCCCTCGAACGAAAAGGGGCCGTCCTTGTCCGCAACTCGGGCGTTGAGCTCGTCCGCGCCGGTGGCGCTGGCCTGCGGGTCCGGAATCACGACGTGATAACTGCCGATCGTGGTACTGCGCGGCGGCGGCGCAACCAATCCGTCCATGTCGAGCGTGCCGCGCAGCGAGGTGGGCCAACCGTCCTGGACGACGATTTCCTCGAATTGCCCGGAGAACCGGCCGCGCCAGCCGCGCGGCAGGCCGATTGGCAGCGTCGCCAAGGCTTCGACCGGCAGGTCGGCCGTGACGCCCTCGAGTCGCAGCTGGCCGCCGAGCGACGCGCTGAAGGCGGAGCGCACCCAGCCATCCGCCCGCACCAGCTCGAGATCACCGGCAACGCGACCACGCAACAGGGACAGCGGCGAAATGGACCAGCTCAGGTCACCGAGCGGTGCCGCCCGCCACGACAGCGCCTGCGCATGGCCGCTCCACACGGAGCCCGACAGCGCAGCCGCCGAGAGGCCGAGGCGCGGCAGCTGCCGCGCCAGGATGCTCGCCGGCAGCGTCGCAATTGCGAACGCGAGCACGGCGGCGAGGCCGAACGCGATCAGCCACCAGCGGCGTTGTGACGATACCGGCGCGGCAGGCGCCGGGCGCTCAGGGACCCGCCGTCGCGCCATGAGTCAGCGTCAGGCTGGCGTTGACGAGGCCCGGGGTCGCCGTCGCATCGATCGTCGCCGCTTCGACCTTGACGCCATGCTGCTGCTGCAGGCTCGCGAGCCAGACGACCAGAACGTCGAACGACGCCGCCTCGAGACGCAAGCGCAGGCCCTGGTCACCACTCGGGCTCTGGTCGCGCAGCGCGCCGCCGAGCCCCGCTTCGCGACCCGTCCGATCGACCAGCACGACGAGCGATTCGCCGCTGCCGGCGGCCGCGCCCGCGGCCGCGGCGGCCGCCACCTGCGGCGCGACCTGGCGCATCCAGGCGAGGTCGGCTGTCTTCTGCTCCACGCGGGCTGCGCGCTTCGCGGCCGTCGTAGTGATCGGCAGCACCAGCACGAAGTAAAGCAAGGCAATGATCGCGAGGCCACCCGCGGCGTAGACGAGATTGCGCTCGCGAGGGGCGAGGCCGGCCAGCCAGTCGCGCAGCTGATCGTTCATGCCTGCCCGACCCGGACCTGGAAGCGGCCTTCGACGGCGCCATCGCGCGGCGTTGCAGACTGAAGCTCCACGGTGATCCCGTCGCGGCTCATGGCTTGCTTGATGCCGTCCAGCGATTCGACGGTGGGCGCGGTGAGCCGCAGTTCGAGCGCGTTGCCGCGAAAACTCATCGCCTCGATCCGGGCGCTGGGCGCCTGCGCGATCGCCTGGGCCAGGACCGACACCACAGGCAGCAAGCCGCCGCCGGAGGCGCCCCGCGACGCCAGCGCGCCCTGCATCTGCGCCCGGACATCGACGACCGGCTGCCCGGGTAACGCTTGCGCAAAGATCTCGGCGATCTGCGCGTCGAGCGCCTTCTCGGCACGGCTCGACTGCCAGAACGAGACCGCCTGAGTCGTCACGAACAGCAGCGCCGTGGCGGCGGCGAGCGCAGCCGGCAGCCGCCACTCGCGCACCCTCGTGCCGAGCGAGGAGCGCGGCGCAAAGGCGCCCTGCAGCAGGTTGATGCCAGCACCGGTCGCCGCCTGCGGCGCGAGCAGGGGCAGCGGCCCGTCCGGCAGCAGCTTGACCTGCAGCGTCGCAGTCCGCGCGCGCAGGCCCTCGATGACCTCGCGATGCCGTTCGTACTCGGTTGGCGTCGTATAGAACGTGACGTGCTCGCCGGCTTCGGCGCCTGCGCCGGGCTCGGCGATGACCAGGTCGAGCGCGGCGGCGAGCGGCGTCGCGTCCAGCACGAACGGCAGCCCATCGGCCCGGCTCACGTACAGCGAAGGCTCGTCGAGCAGCAGGGTGCAGCTGCCCGGTGTGGCGGGCAGCGCCGTCGAATCGGCGTACGCGGCATCGGGGTGGATGCCCGCGGCGTCACATTGATCGTGCCAACGGTCGAGCTGGTTGCGCGCGACCACCGCGACGGGCGTCCCGACGGATCCGGCCGTGCGAGCACCGACGGCGAAGTGGAGCGATTCGACGTCGGAGGCGAGCTGCTCCTCGAGTGCAAACGGTACCGCCTGCGCCAGCCGCGCGCCGCCGCGCACCGGAAGTTCGGGTTCGGCCAGCGTGATCTCGCTGCCCGCGACGAGCAGCACGACCCGCCGACCTTGCGACGCACTCAATGCGTCGGCCACGGGGCCGGTCTGGATGGGGCCCGAGCGGGCGCCGTTCGAATCCACGATGAGCCACGACGCCGGTGCCTCCTCGGCGGCACGGAGCCGAATCACCAGCGTCTCAGACATCGGACCTCGAGGCGTTATTCGCTGCCGAAACTGCGCAGCACCGGCCGGATCGAGCCGGCCCCGCCGCGCGCGAGCAGACTGTACAGGGTGAACTGGGTGGTGCCAATAGTGACCCACACCGTCGCGCGGAAGTAACCGCTCGATTCCGTGAGCGAGTTCTTGACCTGGTTATAAGTCTCGTCGCCAAGCGCGCCGCGCAGCTCCTCGAGCGACGGGAAACACGCGTCCTTGCGCCGCTTGAGCAGATCCTCGGCATCCAGCCCGAATTCACGCGTGCCTTCGCTGAGCGCGTCGAGCACGATGCCTGGCGCCGTGCAGACGTTGAGTTTCGTGCCGACCGGCAGTGCTGCGAGATACGGCCGCAGGCGAAGATAACGCTCCGCGCCGAAGCCCGGCAGCACCATCAGTTCGCTGACCCGCGTCACGGGCATGTTGGCAGTCAGGTGCGGGGGCGCCTGGCCGGTGTAGACGCTGTCCTCGGCGCCGTCGGGAAAGCCGGGTTGCGCGTCCTGGTCGATCCAGTCGGCCATCGCGGCGGCCCAGGTCGGCTCGATTTCGAGCACCGCGAGGATCCGCTCCAGTTGCTTCACCGCATCGTCGTTCGTCGTGCCGTCCGCAAGAATCAGGTTGTTGACGTTGAAGCGGCCCTGCAGGTCCTCGAGACGACCTTCGACGGTCCCGCCGTCGATCGGCAGGGGCGGCAAAGGGCGCGCCCAGGTCTCGCCGAGGTGGTCAGTCTGGGATTCCTGCAGGTCGCGCTTGAGGAAATCGGCGGCCCAGGCTTCGGCGCCGAAGGCGATCTCGAGCGACTGGTCGAGCGCGAACAGCGTTGCGCTGCGGCGCTGGTCGAGGGCGCCCCGGAAACTCACGTCGACGGCGAGCATCGTCGCGAGCGCCACCATCAGCACGGCCGTGATCAACGCCACGCCGCGCTGCCGCCGCCGTTCCGGGCGCCGGGGACGGCGGGCGATCAACCCGACACCTCGATCAACCGGCGGACCTCGCCCCAGTCCTCGAGGTCGAGGACGACCTCGACGGCCGCCGGTCGCGCGCGCTCGTCGGGTCCCGCCGATCCGCCCGGCGCGGGCCAGCGCTCGACCCATTCACGACCGCTGTTCATGAAACGAAAACGCACGGCGCGCACGCCGCCCAGCATCTTCACCCGGACCGGCTCGTTGGCCAGCGTGCGGTCGAGCACTGGCCAATGGTCGCGCCAGAGGCCGTCCTGGTCGAGCCGGTAGCCGACGCGCTGCAGCGTCGGGCGCGCGAGCCCTGCGGTGTTGCTCCAGCCGGCACGCGTGAACTCCAGCCCGTACTCGACCGACTCTCCAGCGAGCACCGCGGGCAGGCGAGTGTCACCCAGCGGTTCACGGATCGGTCGCGGTTCGATCTGGGCGAGGTCCTGGCCGAGCGTCTGCACGGCGCGCTGCACTTCGCGAATGCGCGCGAGGCGCAACTCTGCGTACTCGCTCTGGCGCTGCAGTTCGGTGTAGCCCGACAGCGCGAGCGTGCCGATGATCGCGAAGATCGCCATCGCGACCAGCAGCTCCATCAGCGTGAAGCCGCCCACGAAACGCGGTGCGCGCGACTTCATTCCTCTTCCTCGGGCGGTCCCGGGCTGGGCTGTGGGTCGATCGGGGACGCGTCCTCCGGTGGCGCGGCGTCGTCATCTTCATCTTCGTCTGCGTCCGGCGACTCGCCGCTTTGCGTGCCGACCCAATCCACCGTGCCGCCGCCCGCAGCGCCGATCGCGGTACCGTAGAACCCGGTCACCGTCGTGAGCGACGAGTCCTCGGGAGCCTCGGCGCGTCGCACCGAGACGTCCATGCGCCGCAGGCTGTCGACCTGGGTCTGGGTCACGACCATCGTCCAGCGCCATCGCTGGCCCGCAAACTCGACTTCGTCGGACGACTTCGTGACCTCGGGCGGACTCGACTGCAGGCGCTGCTCGGTGATCAGGTTCATCGCGATCCAGTGGGCCAGGGTCTTGTCGCGCAGGTAGGTCCCGTTGCGGGCCGTCTGGGTGACCGCCTCGATGACCCCGAGCATGCCAAGCGCGACGATCACGAGCGCGGCGAGCACCTCGATGAGCGTGAAGCCCCGCCGCCTCAGGGCGCGACTGGCGCGCTCAGCGGCGTGCATTTTCATCGGCGGCCAGGATTTCGATCTTGCCGTCGGCGTAACCTGCGATCGCGCGGGTCTCCTCGGTGCCGGCGCGTTCCAGCCGCACCTCGAAAGGCACGAGATCGCCCGAGGCCAGCACGACGACCTGCGGGGAAGCGGGTGCGCGCTCGTTCGGCAGGCTGCGCTCCGGCAGCTGGACGCGCCGTGACTCGAGCCACAAGCCGGCGCTCATGCCGTCGGGAAAGAGCCGCTCGCGCAACAGCGGATCCTCGGTGACCGTTTCCCAGCGCTCGTTGCGGCCGTCGTAGCGCAGGAAATCGTAACCGAGTGCGTCGATGCGCAGACCCACGTCGCGGCCCTCGAGCATCGCGTCCTCGCGAGCCTGGCCCAGCACGGCCTGCAGGCGGCGCGCCTCCCGGTCCATCTCGTGATCACCGCCGAGCACGCGCGTCGACACGACGGCCATGCTGGTGATGATGCCGATGATGATGACGACGACGAGCACCTCGAGCAGCGTGAAGCCCGAGGCGCGGGACGCGGCGGCGAAGTGCCGCAGGCGGTTACTCGATGTTCCAGTTGCCGATGTCGGCATCGGGCCCCTCGCCACCCGGCTGGCCATCGGCGCCCAGCGTGTAGAGGTCGAACTCGCCACGCGTGCCGGGCGCGATGTAAGCGTAGTCGTTGCCCCAGGGGTCCTTCTTCATGCCGTCGATGTACCCGCCCTGTTTCCAGTTGCGGATGTTCGGGTCAAGCGGCTGCTTGACGAGCGCCTCGAGGCCCTGCTCGGTCGTCGGGTAGCGGAAATTGTCCATCCGGTAGAGGTTGAGCGCGGTCTCGTAGGCACGGATGTCCTGCTTGGCCTTGGTCACGCGCGCATCGTCGATGCGGCGAATGACGTTGGGTGCGACGAGCGCAGCGAGAATGCCGAGGATCACGACCACGACCATGATTTCGATCAGCGTGAAACCGAGTTGAGCGCGGCGCGGGTTGCGCGCAAGGCGGGCGGCGCCCGCATCCAGGGAGAAGTTCATCGCGTGTGTCGAGTCCAGGCTGTAGAGTTCGCGAATCATAGCAAATCGGGGCCTCCGCCCTGTGTCGTTCATCGTGATCGAGCGTCTCTTTCATGCGCGGCGTGGCGATTGGGCGCTGCCCGTCGCCCTCAGCGTGCTGCTGCTCGCGATCTATTTCGCCGTGCCGGGCGCCGCGCCCGCGTGGCGTTACGACCGCGCGGCGATCCTCGATGGCGAAGCCTGGCGCCTGGTTACGGGCCACTTGCTGCACGCGGACGTCCACCACCTCGGCTGGAACGTCTTCGGCGTGCTGCTGGTCTGGTTCCTGTTCGCTCGCGACTACACGCCTCGCCAGTGGCTGGCAATCCTGCTTGCTTCGACAGCGGTGACCAGCGCAGGGTTCCTGTTGCTCGAGCCGGAACTCCAATGGTACGTGGGGTTCTCCGGCGTGCTGCACGGTTGCATGGCTGCCGGGCTGGTCGCGTGGCTCCGTTCCACCCGTGATCCGCTCACCTGGCTCGTCGCGGGGCTGTTCGCCGCCAAGCTGGCCTGGGAGCACTTCCAGGGCGCGCTGCCGTTCACCGCGGGTACGTTGTCGCTGCCGGTCGTGCACGAGGCGCATACCTACGGCGCGATCGGCGGAGTGCTCGCCGCCTTCTGGCTCGGGCGCGAGCGGCGCTCCCGCCAGCCATCGCTATAATTCAGCGGCCGGGACGGGCCGGCGTGACGCAGGAGTCGCCGCATGTCGCTGGCATTCGTATTTCCGGGCCAGGGCTCGCAGTCGCCCGGCATGCTCGCCGCGCTCGCGGCGGCCGAGCCGGTGGTCGAGGAGACCTTCGCCGAGGCGTCGGCCGTGCTGGGCTACGATCTCTGGAGGCTTTGCCAGCAAGGTCCGGCGGCCGAACTCGGCAGCACCGAGAAAACGCAGCCCGCGATGCTGGCCGCCGGCGTCGCGGTCTGGCGGGCTTGGCTGAAACACGGTGGACCGCGACCGGTCTCGATGGCCGGGCACAGTGTCGGCGAGTACTCCGCGCTTGTCTGCTCGGGAGCGATCGATTTCGCCGCCGCAATCGACCTGGTCCGGTTCCGCGGGCATGTGATGCAGCAGGCTGTCCCGCTAGGCCTGGGTGCCATGGCCGCAATTCTCGGTCTCGAGGATGAGGCGCTTGCTGAGGCGTGCCGCGAGGCCGAGCAGGGCGAGGTTGTGGAACTCGTGAACTTCAATGCACCTGGTCAGACTGTGATCGCGGGACACGCGTCCGCCGTCGCACGCGCCATAGCCGCGGCCAAGGAGCGTGGAGCCAAGCGGGCTGTACTCCTGTCGGTAAGTGTCCCGTCGCACAGCAGCCTGATGATCGGCCCGGCGGACCGGCTGGCGG
>Ga0209253_10000453_pt1 | contig 35188 bp, 38 predicted proteins | sample FrelakmetBRP12BR_FD_187145 | JGI IMG/M metagenome (GOLD analysis project Ga0209253, IMG submission 187145) | Freshwater lake sediment microbial communities from the University of Notre Dame, USA, for methane emissions studies - BRP12 BR (SPAdes)... | ecosystem: Environmental > Aquatic >... | reverse complement strand
CTTACCCTTGACGAGATCGTAACGGCCGGCAACGGCAGGAGCCACGGCAAGTAGGCACAAAACAATAGAACCTATAGGGGACAGACCACGGATACCACGAAGCACCGAAAAGAAAGAGAAAGAGGAAAAACGGTGGAGCTTTTGCATCACGCCTCCCTGCGTCTTGTTATTGGATTTCATCATTTCCTGCGTCAGGTTTGGAGTCAAGCCGCAAGATTCATCAAGCCCGCAGTCACGGGGTCAGGTCTTGCACGATCACATACAGACCAGGCACGTACGCTTCTGTTGTTTCGTATTCTTTCACGGTGCTGCTCACCATCCTGCTGTCATGCTTTCCTGGAAAACTTGTTCAGAAAGCGATCCAGCTGGTTGGCAAACGCCTGACGGTCGCTGTGGCTGAGCATGGCTGGCCCGCCAGTTTGCACGCCGGTGCTGCGCAACTGGTCCATGAAGTCGCGCATGTTCAGGCGTTCGCGGATATTCTCGCGGCTATAGAATTCGCCGCGCGGGTTGAGCGCGTGCGCGCCGCGACCGATCACGGCGGCGGCCAGCGGGATATCCGCGGTGATCACCAGATCATCCGGTTGCACCAGCTCAACGATGCGGTTGTCGGCCATGTCGAAACCGGCCGAAACTACCATGCTGCGGATATGCGGCGACGGTGGCGTGTGCAGCGGCTTGTTGGCAACCAGAATAACCGCTATCGCCAGACGCTCCGCGGCCCGAAACAGAATGTCCTTGATGACCTTGGGGCAGGCATCGGCATCGACCCAGATTTGCATAGTTATCGCTCTCGATCCGCGGCCGTTACAAACCGGCCAGCCACAAGCGCAGGCGCAGACCGACGCCCGTGGTGTAGCCGACTTCCACGTAACGAACCTGGCCGGCGCCATCCACAATGAAGCTTGCGGGCACGGCGCGCACGCCCCACTGCGCCGCGATCACACCATCCGGGTCGTTGAGTACCGGAAAACTCAAGGCCTCGTTGCGCAGATGTTGCACGACCGCCTCGCGCTCTCCGCTTTGCATCGCCACCGTGATGACCGGCACGTCGCGCGCGAGCGCATCGATGCTGCCCTGCTCGGCGCGGCAGATCGGACACCAGGTGGCCCAGAAATGCACCAGCACCGGTTGCCCGGCGAACGCCGCCAGCGCCACCGGTTGGCCATCGAGCTGAACACCGGCTAACGCCGGCGCCGGGCCGCTCGCAATACCACTCTGCTGCCAGGCACGTATGCCCAGGATGAGTGCCAGCACCACAACTGCCTCGCCCGCACGCCGCAACCAGCGACGTTTAGTGCCGGGTTTTGTCACAGATGGTGATACGGGTTCTGTTGGAGGAAGGGCGTTCGACACGGTATCTCAACACAAGAAAAATGCTGGGGCCATAGTGCAGCGGCAACACGACTAAGCTCACTAGCTTCAGCGGCAGAATAGAATTCCGTTAGCGCCGATGCCGTACGACAATGACCTCGACCCTCCCGCGCGGACCGATGAAGTACGAGGCCAGCCAGCCGGTGACACTCACAACGATAGCCCCGAACAACGCCGGCCAGAAACCGGCGATCGTAAAGTTGTCGAGCATCCACGCCACCAACCCGAGCGTGGCCGCGTTGATGACCAGCAGGAACAGCCCGAGCGTCAACACAGTGATGGGTAGAGTAAGAATCACGAGCAACGGCCGCACCACGGCATTGACGATCCCGAGCAGCAGCGCCGCTCCGAGCAGGGTCCACGCACCATGCACTTCAATGCCGGGTACCAGCTCCGAGGCCAGCCACAACCCGAGCGCACCAATGAGCAGACGTAATACGAATCCAAGCATGGGGTTATGATTTCACATCTGTTGCGGTTCTGATACCCCAGCAGGGACCCGAATGGCACCCATGGCAGCCCTCCCTCCAGAATAAACCTGCGAAACATCCCACCCGCCCGTTCAGCCAGCGTTCAGCCAGCCCCGGCTAGTCTTTGCCTGCCGATAACGGCAAACCGGTGTCAGCCGGTCCTCAACCAGAAAGGAGACTTGCCATGAATCGCATCAAGACTATTACCGTTGCAGTGCTGGTCGCCGCCCTGCCCTTCGCCCCGGCGGCCTTTGCCTCGGATCGGGGACATGACGATCGCGGAAACGGGCGTCCGGACCACGGACGCGGCCACGACTATGGCCATGACCAGCATGGCTATCACGGACACCACCACCGTCATTACTACCGTCATGGCGACCATGGCTACCAGCATGACACTGGCCATTACAGTCAGGGCGGCCACGGCGCCCAAGTCATGCTGCCGTTTCCGCCGCTGCCGCCGTTTCCGGTTATTGTCCTGAACAAGAAACATCCCGGCGCCCACGTCGAGCTGCGTCGCCCGTACTGATGACTGCCAGCCGGATTCGGTCGCTCCCGGCGGCGCGTGGGCGCCGCTCCTGCCGGAAGCACACGGGCAGGAAACGCGCCCTCGCGCCGGTGTTTTTTCTTGGTTATGCTTCGGGGTGATGAGCGGTATCGCCGCTCGCGCCCCGACCCGGATCCATCATGCCGAAACGTATTCTTGCCCTGTTGCTGGTTGCCACCGCCCTGGTGACGGCCGGCGCGCCGAGCGTCACGTTCGCCGCGGGCGGCGGGCATTCTCTCATCGCCCGGCGTGGCGGCGGCGAAGCCGGCGTAAGCCTGAATGACGCCGTGCAGCAGGTGCAGCGCGAGACCGGCGGGCGCGTGCTGTCGGCCGATACCGTCAACCAGGGTGGCCGCACCGTGCATCGCATCAAGGTGCTGACGCCTTCCGGGCAGGTGCGCATCGTAACGATCGACGCGCAATCCAGCGGCCGTTGAGGCGAAACGCAGCGTGCGCATCCTGGTGGTGGAAGACGAGGCCAGCCTGCGCGCGCAGCTCGAAGCGCAGTTGCGCAAGGCCGGTTACGCCGTGGATGCGGCAGCCGACGGCGAGGACGGCTTCTATCTCGGGCGCGAAAATCCCTTTGACCTGGCCGTGGTCGATCTCGGTCTGCCCAAGCTCTCCGGCATTGAAGTCATCCGTCGCTGGCGCGAGGCCGGGCGCACGTTTCCGGTGTTGATCCTCACCGCACGCGGCCGTTGGCAGGACAAGGTGGAAGGCCTCAACGCCGGTGCCGACGACTATCTCACCAAGCCGTTTCAGGCCGAAGAACTGCACGCACGCATCCATGCCCTGCTGCGCCGCGCCGCGGGTGTCGCGCAGCCGGTGCTACGTTGCGGTCCGATCACCCTCGACATCACCGCGCATACCGTACAGGTTGATAACCTGCCCCTGGAACTGACCGGCTACGAATACAAGGTGCTGGAATACCTCATGCTCAACCGCGGCAAGGTGATATCCAAAACTGAACTCACTGAACATGTCTACGAGCAGGACTTCGACCGCGACAGCAACGTGATCGAAGTGTTCATCGGCCGCCTGCGCCGCAAGCTCGATCCGGACAACCGTTACCAACCGGTCGAGACCCTGCGCGGGCGCGGCTATCGTTTCGCGCTGGAGTGCGGCGAAGCGTGACGCTCTCGCTCAATTCCAGGCTGCTGCTGGCGAGCAGCGTGGTACTGGCCGCCTTCCTCGGTATCACGGGCCTGGTATTGGACCGCGCCTTTCGCGCCAGTGCCGACACGGCGCTGCGTGATCGCCTGCAGGGCTATGTGTATGCGCTGCTCGCGGCCTCCGATCTCGACGCGCGCGGCAAGCTGCATCTGCCCGCCGAGTTGCCAGACCCGCGTTTTTCCCTGATTGGCTCCGGGCTGTACGCGGAAGTAGTGGACAGCGGCGGCAAGTCCATCTGGCGTTCGAAATCGCTGCTCGGCCTGACCATCCCCTTCGCGAAGGCTCCGGTGGTTGGTCAACGCGAGTTTGTACCGCTTGCGGTTGACCGCGACTTGCCGTTATTGAGTCTTGGTTTTACCGTCAGCTGGGAAGCGAACGGAAACAGCGACCGGCGTTACACCTATCGTGTCGCCGAAAACCTCGTGAGCTTCAATGCCGAAGTCAGCCGCTTTCGCCGCAGCCTGTGGGGTTGGCTGGCTGGCGCCGCAATCCTGTTGCTGCTGGTGCAGGGCGCGGTGCTGCGTTGGAGTCTTGCGCCGTTGCGGCGCGTGGCCGATGACCTGCACGCCATCGAGACCGGTCTCGCGCAACGCCTGCGCGGCGACTACCCGCGCGAGTTGCGTCAGCTGACGGACAACCTGAACGGCCTGCTGACCAGCGCGGACAGCCACCTCAACCGCTACCGTGATTCGCTCGGCAATCTCGCGCACAGTCTCAAGACACCACTCGCGGTATTGCGCGGCGCAGTGGACGGCGAAACGAATGACGCGGCGTTGCGCGCCGTCGCCCGTGAGCAACTGACCGGTATGACGCAGCTTATTGAATACCAGCTGCAACGCGCCGCCGCCTCGGGACGCACGCCGCTCGCCGCACCGGTCGAAATCAAGCCGGTCGCTGAAAAGATCGTCGCGGCACTCACCAAAGTGTACGCCGACAAAGGCGTACACGTGGCGTTCGCTATGGATGCGACCGTCACCTTTCACGGTGACGCCGGCGATCTCACCGAAATGCTGGGAAATCTTCTGGACAACGCCTTCAAGTGGTGCCGTCAGCAAGTGCGCGTCGCGGCACGGATGACGACACCCAAGGAGGCCGGGCAAGCATGGCTCGAAATCAGCGTCGCGGATGATGGCCCGGGGATACCGGATGACCTGAAAGCCCGCGTCCTGCTACGCGGCGCGCGTGCCGATGAAAACACCCCGGGACATGGATTGGGGCTCGCCATGGTGCAGGACACGGTGGCGCTTTATCACGGCACGTTGTCCCTGCAGGCAAGCCCGCTGGGCGGTCTTGAAATCCTCCTGCGGTTTCCGGGCAGTCATTCTTGACGCATCGCGTCGCTTAACCGGCGTGCGTCAGGATGACCTCGAGAAACTCTGCGCCATAGGCCGCGAGTTTGCGTTCGCCGACGCCGGAGATTTCGGCGAACTCACCGAGCGACTGTGGACGGCGCTCGGCCATCGCCGCGAGCGTCGCATCGTGAAAGACCACATAGGGCGGTACGCCCTGCGCCTTGGCAAGTTTCAGACGGCGGGCGCGCAACGCTTCCCACAGGGCCGAGTCGGTTTCGCTCGTGAAGGCGGCGCGGACGCGAACAGCGGCCTTGTTGGTTTTCTTCTCGGGTTTCGTTTCGCGGCGCAACATCAGGCGTTCCTCGGCGCGTAGCACCGGGCGGCAGGCGTCGGTAAGTTTCAGCGCGCCATGGCCTTCGATGTCCACGGCCAGCAAGCCACGGGCGATGAGCTGACGGAAAATGCCACGCCATTCCTGCTGACTCTGTTCCTTGCCGATGCCGAAGGTGGTGAGCTGGTCGTGGCCGAAACGCTGGATGCGTTCATCGGCCTTGCCCATCAGCACGTCGACCAGATAGTTCACACCGAACCGCTGGCCGGTGCGGTGTACGCAGGAGAGTGCCTTTTGCGCAGGCTCGGTGGCATCCCAGGTTTGCGGAGGTTCGAGGCAGGTGTCGCAGTTGCCGCAGGGCTCCGGCATCGGATCATCAAAGTAGGCAAGCAGCGCCTGGCGGCGGCAGGTGGTGAGCTCGCACAGGCCGAGCATGGCATCGAGTTTGTGGCGCTCGACACGCTTGCGCGCGTCGTCGGATTCCGAGCTTTCCAGCATCTGGCGCAGGGTGATGACATCCTGCAGGCCGTACACCATCCAGGCATTGGCCGGCAGGCCGTCGCGGCCGGCACGGCCGGTTTCCTGGTAATAGGCCTCGATACTCTTCGGCAGGTTCAGGTGCGCGACGAAACGTACGTTCGGCTTGTCGATGCCCATGCCGAAGGCGATGGTCGCGACAATGATCACGCCCTCCTCGTTGAGGAAGCGCGCTTGATTGCGGCTGCGCTCCTCAGACGTAAGCCCGGCATGATACGGCAGCGCGTCGAGTCCCTGGCCGGCAAGATAGTCGGCGATTTCTTCCACACGCTTGCGCGACAGGCAGTAAACGATTCCGGCGTCGCCGGCGTGCTCGGCGCGCAGGAAACGCAGCAACTGCTCGCGGGCACTGCCACCGCCCTGGGCAATGCGATAGCGGATGTTGGGGCGGTCGAAACCGCTGACAAACACACGCGCGCTGCCTAGGCCCAGGCGCGCGATAATCTCGCGGCGCGTGGGTTCGTCTGCGGTGGCCGTCAGCGCAATGCGCGGGATGTCCGGAAAGCGTTCATGCAACACTGAGAGCTGCATGTACTCGGGCCGGAAGTCGTGGCCCCATTGCGAGACGCAGTGCGCCTCGTCGATGGCAAAGAGCGCAAGTCTGGCGCGTGCCAGAAGATTGAGCGTGCGTTCGAGCATCAACCGCTCGGGGGACACATAGAGCAGATCGAGTTCGCCGTTCAGCAATTGCTGCTCGATGGCGCGCGCAGTTTCGGCATCCAGCGTGGAATTGAGAAAGGCGGCACGCACGCCGGCCTGTTTGAGTGCCGCCACCTGGTCCTGCATGAGCGCGATGAGCGGCGAGATGACCAGCCCGGTTCCCGGCAAGGCGATGGCCGGAATCTGGAAGCACAGCGACTTGCCGCCACCGGTGGGCATGAGCACCAGCGCATCGCCGCCGTGCATCAGCGTGTCGATCACCTCCGCCTGCGGCGCGCGGAACTGTTCGTAGCCGAAGACGGTACGGAGGAGAGTAAGCGGCTGAGTGCCCATGGAGAACGCCCGGCAAGACCGGGCTTGGTGAATTAACGAGCAAAACCAGACGTTGGTTCGATTAGTTTCCCACCCAGCGGATGGCACGCCCCTTGGTTATGGTGCGATTGTTCTCGGTATAAACGAACAGCTCCAGACCCGTGACCGGCTTGGCCTTCCCCACGTTTCGGCCTTCATCGGCAAACTCCATCGGTATCAGGGCGCGTGCGCCGGCCTTGAGCGCCTCATCGATCATGCCATTGATCATGGTTTCCTTCGCTGTATGCCGGCCGCCAAAACCTTCAACGTTGGCAACCAGCTCGTATGGACGTGTCGGCGGCGTAGTAATGAGTTCAATGCCACGCAGCTTTGCATATTGTTCAGGTGTGTACTGCATCTCCATATGGGCATGGCATCCGGCCAGGGTGAAGACGAGCCACGTCAGCGCAATCAGCGATACACTTCTGTTCATTTCTTTCTCCTGAGAATCGGGCATGACCAGCATCCATCTACGTATGCCTTCCCATCATAAGCGGGACAGGGTGATTAATAACAGCCGCTCCGATACCATTTCGTCGGCCCCTTGGCCCATTCCGGCGTTCAGCACCGGGAAAGCGTGCTTCTCGATGGTTGCCCAAAAATCTGTTCCTGGAATTTTCTAAATGGGTATTTCAAAAACGCCGTCCGTCGTGACCCTGCCAGAGGCAGAGAAACCTTACCCGTCTATCCTGGTATTTTTAGCAAGTGCCTTCCCCGGTATTTCCCGGGATACCTGGGCACAACGAATTACCGAAGGCAAAGTGCTGGACGACAACGGCAGCCCGATCGCTGCGGATACGCAATACGTCCCCTCAAAACGATTATTCTACTTCCGGGAGGTCGAGAACGAACCTGTCATTCCTTTTCCTGAAACCATCCTGTTTCAGAACGACGAGATCCTGGTTGCTTGCAAACCGCATTTTCTTCCCGTCATCCCGGGTGGCCGGTTTGTGAATGAATGCCTGCTGAACCGTTTGCGTGCGCGCACCGGAATTACCGATCTCACACCGCTGCACCGCATCGATCGCGAAACGGCGGGTATTGTCATTTTCTCGGTCAACAAGAAAACCCGCGGGCTTTATCATGATCTCTTCATGCATGGCAAAATCACGAAGACCTATCACGCCATCGCCGAAGTGAAACAGCCTCCGCAAGAAGATCTCTGGATCGTACAAAACCGGATCGTACGGGGAGAGCCACGCTTCAGAATGAAAACGGTTTCCGGCATCGTAAATTCCGAGTCACACATTCACCTTCAGGAGATGAATGGAAACCGGGGACGGTTCCGCTTAAACCCTGTCACCGGCAAGACCCATCAGCTGCGGTTACACATGAGCGGTCTTGGGTTCAGAATCCTCAACGACCGGCTTTATCCGGATCTGCTTGTGGAACAAAACGATGATTTCGATCAGCCGCTCCAGCTGCTGGCCAAACAGATCACATTCCGGGACCCGGTCACCGGGAAGACCGTGGAGTTCAGTTCCGAGCAGACGCTTTTGCTGTAACCCCACTACTTGTGGGTTGAAGGGTCCAGTGTTTAGCGTTATTGAAACACCGTGCTTGTGCACAAATGCAAGCAACGGTATCAAATTACAAAGACTATGCCCTTGACCCTTCAGGCCTGTCGCGCGCGGCTCAGGATTTCAAGCGTGCGACACCTATCAGTCTTAGCACCCACTTCTCGAAGATTGGCTCCGAGACACCCTTGCGCATTTTACGCAGGAAGTATTTCTCGAAAGCGATCTTGGACCAGTGCACCCATTTGCCCATCTTGAACCAGGTGACATTGCGTGGCGGAATCTGCGGTAGCGCGATGAAGACCGCGCCTGTGTCGCCGAGGTCGGCCAGGCAGAAGGCATTCCAGGTAGCCTTGGCGGACGGCACATATCCGGTGAGTTCTGCCTTGATATTGCGCACGATCGCCGTAACCATCGACTCGATCATATAGCCGGTCTTGGGGGCTCCGGTCGGCACCGGCGTGGCCTCGACCGGCGGAATGGCGATACACACCCCGGCGGAATATATGTTCTTGTACTTCGGGCTGCGTTGGTGCTCGTCAACGATCACGAACCCACGCGGATTGCATAGTCCTTCAACGGCGGCCACGGGCTCGACGCCCTTGAAGCCCGGCAGCATCATCGCATGCTTGAACGGCAGTTCGTGCTGCCTGTCCACTTCGCCCTTGGTATTGAGCTGGTCGACAAACATCTTGCCGGCGTCGACTTTCATGACCTTGGCGTTGGTGATCCACTTGATGTGGCGGTTGCGCAACTCGTGCTCCAGCAGGCCTTGCGAATCGCCCACCCCACCCAAGCCCAGGTGACCGACATACGGTTCGCTGGTGACGAAAGTCATCGGCACGCGGTCTCGCACCTTCTTGCGGCGCAGGACCGTGTCCAGAATCGCGGCATACTCGTAGGCAGGCCCGAAGCAGCTGGCGAACTGTACCGCGCCGACTATCACGGGACCGGGGCTCTCCACCAGTTTCCTGAAGTCGTCATGGGCCTTCTCGGCGTGGTCGACCGTACAGATCGACTGGGTGTGGCCATTTGGGCCGCTACCCTCAACTTCTTCGAATGCGAGACGCGGACCAGTGGCAATCAGCAGAAAGTCGTAGCTGACTTCCTTGCCACCCTTGATCAGCAGCTTGTTGTTCGTGGCATCGATCTTCTCGACCCAGCCGCCAACAAAATTGATGCCATGGCGCTTCAGGTAAGGCTCAATCGGCAAGGTAATCGCGTCGCGCGTGCGCCAGCCGACGGCCAGCCAGGGATTGGAGGGCACAAACTGGAAGAAGTCGTTGGCATTGACGACAGTGATCTCATGCGTCTTGTCCAGCGCCTCGCGCAGCTCATAAGCGGCCGGCATCCCGCCAAGACCCGCACCCAACACAACGATGTGTGCCATGATATTTCACCTCTAAGGGAATAGAGTCCGTTTCGGGACGAATATGCAAATTATAACCATGGCCGCCACACACATGTCTTGATTTAGGTCATGTTCGCCGGCTTCGGAGCCAGCCCGGCGCCATCTCCGCGCCGGCCAGTGGCCCTCACTGACGCTAGGGGGCCGACCTGCCTTGCGCCACCGGGAGCGGGCCCGGAGGGTCCTGTACCATGGACGGGTGTTGATGCTGTCGTCACCCGCTGGGTAGGGATTGTTCCAGGATTGCTGCATTTTTTCCGCGCTGGCTCAGCCCCGTTAAGACGTTTGCTCAACCGAGCATGAAGTATTCGAGCGAACGATGTATCCAGCGCTTTCCGATGGAGTAGCGTCCGATGGCATCGATTGAGTACTCCGTTCCCTGGCTGATAGCATCCGCCGCCATCAGGCCACTGCGAATCGCCGGGCCGATACCTTCGCACATGTCGCGTGTCGCCAGGCCGATGGAATCGCCGACAATGAAGGCGTTATCGATGCGCACGGTGTTGACGTCCTTGCGCAGGTAATAGCTGTAGCCCTTCGGCTCCAGCTGAACATCCCGCACCAGACCGGCACGTGTTAACTGCTGGACGAAGTGTCCCCAGTGGCGCCAGATATCATCGCCCCGATTCTTGAGCGTTTGCGCCATGCCGCCGATGCCCACATTCAGATAGCCATCCGCCTTGGGCACATACCAGGCGTAACCCGGCAGCCTCTTGCTGAAGAACCAGAGGTGGCAATCCGGATCGTCATACAGATAAGCGAATTCCTGTTCCAGGGTCACGGTTTGCAGCTCTTTGGCGCGGGCGTTGCTATCGCGAAACAGCGTGCGATACACCGGGCATTTGGTGCCGCCGGCACCCACCAGATACTTGGCGCGGTATTGGTCATCGACAATGTAATAATCGCCTTCGCGGCGAATATCGCGCACGTTGTGCACGTTCACCGGCACACCGGAACGCTTCAGCAGCCAGTCATCAAACTCATAACGGCGAATCGAGTGCTGCACGCTGGCCAATTTGTAATTCAGGCCGAAGAGATGCACCTGAAAATGATTAAAGGAATTGAACCGATGCGGATAAGTGGCTTGATCCAACTGGATATCGGCGACGACATCCGGTGTGATCCAGCCCGCACACAGCTTGAGCCGCGGGAAAGCTTGCGCGTCCAACAGGCGTGTATCAATACCTTTCTGCACGAGGCGCCATGCACAGCTGGCCCCGGCCGGGCCACCGCCGATGATCAGTACTTCACAGGTTTCCATTGTGGTGGGTCCCTTCTTGCGTCATGTCGACTTAGCTCAAAACGCGCTCTCGCCCTGCGCGCAAAGTCTTTAGCTCATCCTGGTGCTGAACAAAAAACAGAACCATCGCCAGCAGCGCGCCAAGCGTATCGGAAAGAATGTCCTTTTGTGCATCCCAGATGTCGCCTTGCGAACCCAGCACGGCGATGCCCGCTGTCGGGTCCGAGTTCAACGCATATTGCCACTCGAGTATTTCATATGCGCCAGCAACTGCAGTAATGGCAAACACGGGAAACAAGGCAATAATCCAGCGGGTGTGCACCAAACGCTTGACCATCAGGATCTCGGCGATGGGATAAGCATACAGACCCACCGAAAAATGCGCCACGCGATCGTAATGGTTACGCTCGAAAGCGAAGAACTCCGTCACCACATTAAACGGCACTCGCTCAAACGTGTAATGACCGCCAATGGTGTGCAGAACAATAAAGAATGTCATCAGCACATAACTGGTGTTGGAAAACCGGTAACTGCGCGTGATCAGCGCCAGTAACAGCACAACCACCAGCACCGGAATATTCTCTGCCCACCACACTGCCCGGTCATAGGGTGAATTTGCACACACGGTAAACACCAGCCCATACAGAGCCAAGAGCATCAACGGAACGCTGTAGGTTTGTTTAGGCATAACCTGAGGATAGGCACGCTGTCGTGGCGTGGTCTTATTATGACTTAAACACTCTGGCCCCTACAGCGCTTGTCTCAGTGCGATCGGCCTTTAGCGTCTGTTGCACGGCGCAGCGTGCGCAACGGCCGCCGCATGCGGAGACCGGCCCATGGCAGCCCCAATACCGGCGAGGTCGCCAGACAGTACACGCCATTTTGTGCCTTCTGGATGAGAAAATATGACGTATGGCAAAGAATGGCTGTCAACGAACCGGCAATATTGGCGTTATACAAGTATTGGATGCAGGGTATCGGAGAGACGGACTCATGGTGGCATCATCGAGCAGGGAAAAACCCTTGGATGCGAATTCTGGCCGCATGGGTGGCGGGCATCACTGGCTGGCCATGTTCGCGGCTCTCACGCTCGCAGCGTGCGCATCACAGCCGCGTGCGCCGACCGAACCGGTCCGTGCGGAGCCACCGCCACCCACCCAGGTATATTTCTATCCCACCAAAGGCCAGAGCGCGGCGCAGCAGGATCGTGACCGCTATGAATGTTATCTCTGGGCCAGACAACAGACCGGCTTTGATCCGAGCGCGCCGGTGCTCGCGCCGCATCAGCGTGTGCAGGTCATCCCCACCGCTCCTCCAGGTAGCGACACGGCAGCCGGTGCCGTGACCGGTGCCGTAATCGGCGCCGTCGTGTCACCACCGGGTAGAAGCGCCGAGGGTGCTGTGGTCGGCGCCGTCGCTGGCGCAGTAGTCGGCGCTGCCTCGGACACCGCGCGGCAGGAGCAGGTCGAGCGTGTGCAGGAACACTACGACCGGCGCGCGGCGCAGCGCGCCGCCCGCATCGAGCAGCAGGCCAGCAGTTACCGTCGCGCCATGGCCGCCTGTCTCGAAGGGCGCGGCTACACGGTCCACTGAACTGCGCTTCCAGGTGCTGTTCACACTGAAAGTCAAGGAGAAAACATTATGATGATCCATCGCCTGCTGAGCGCCGTGCCGGCCTTGGCACTTGTGCTGTCCTGTGCGGCGGTTCCCGTGTGGGCCGATCGCAACGACGATGACGATCGCGGTCGTAAAGAGAAGACGCAGCGCGCGACCGAGCAACACGATATGCAGCGTCACGATGCCTTCCGCCGTGACCCGGTCATCAAACCGCCACCTGGTTATGTGCTCGACAACCGTTATCGGCATGACCGTTATTATCCGCCGCGCGGCTACGCCGTGCCGGTCTTGCCGCGCGATCATCGCGTTATCCCGTACCACGGTACGAAATATTACTACCACGGTGGCGTGTGGTACCGGCCCTCCGGAACACGTTTCGTTGTCGTGTTGCCGCCGGTGGGCCTGATCGTGCCGTTTCTGCCGCCGTTCTATACCACCATCTGGGTCGGTGGCTATCCGTACTACTACGCTGCCGGCATCTACTATGTCTGGCGACCAGAGCAGAGTGCCTACGTGGTGACGGAACCGCCGTCGGAAGCGGAAGTCCGCGAAGAACCGGCAACACCGGACCAATTGTTCGTCTATCCAACGAAAGGGCAAAGCGAACAGCAGCAGGCCACCGACCGCTACCAGTGCCACCGCTGGGCGGCGGACCAGACCGGCTTCGATCCAACCCAGCCGGGCGGCAATGTGCCGGAATCGCAGATCGCCAGCAAACGCGCCGACTATCAACGGGCTATGAAGGCCTGCCTCCAAGCGCGTGGATACAGCGTGCAATAAACAGTAGCGACGTTGGAACGTGGCTGTGTTGGGCTCACAGCCTGTCGCGCTGACTCCGCGTCTCCCTTTGGCTCAGCGCGCCTGGTTATTCCGGCTCAATCCGGGGGTTTTTTGTTTCAGCATTGCCACAATGATGCACGCGATGCCCGCCATCCCAGTGGCAAACTGCAAAAAAGGAAAATACGTTTCCATACGCATATAAATCGCCGACCAATCGAGCAGAGATCTTGTCGGATCAAAGGCAAGCGCATACAGGACCAGGTCAAAGGCCCAGCGCGGGCCGCCCGTGCAACAGGTTGCGAAGCGCGTAAACGTCACAGCGAAGGCGAGTGCCGCGCCGCCCGATGTCAGCCACAGCAGGCGCCGCGAATAGCCCGACGGTCGGCGCAGTAGCTGCGCCGCGACAACGGCTATTGCCAGGTGGACAACAAACGTGAGCGGAAAATAATACAGGCCCCAGGCCGGTATGCTGTCAGCGGGTTCTTGGTGCGCGATCACAAACACCGGGGTCTGGGCAATCAGTGGCAGCGCGGCCGCCGGGTTCGAGTGCCACAGCGTGAGGAACAAGGAGAATTGCTCTGCCAACGGGGCCGACACGTTGTTCGGTCCGCTGCCGGCGACGATTGCCAACACGACAACTTCCACGGCGACAAGACAGAAAAAAACAATGATGGCCAGCCCACCAACGCGAACGAATTCCGGTCGCATGGCGTGTCAGCACCCCATCAATGGCGCCGTGCACTCCGTGCCCGCTTCTGGGCGCGGAGTGCTGGCCGCGGAGAACACCCGGTGCGAAGCCATAATCATCGCTGTTCAGTGTAGTCCGTTTCTCCGGACTTGCCCGGCGCTTCTACCTCCGCCCCTGGCCGAGATTACATTCTCAGGCTTGCTGTATACCGGCAATGAACCAGGCGGCGTTGGGTTGCGACTCGGACTTCTGGATGTGCCAGGTTTCGCTGAAAGACTCGGCCGGCGCATTGGCCTCTTCGCGGATCAGGCCAGTGAAGCGCACGCTGGCGATGACCAGATCGCCGTCGGTGATGACATCGGCGATGTCGGCGTTGAGGGTCACCACCTCGGTCTTGTTCGGCTTGCCGGCGCGTTCCTGAATTTGCAGGCTGATCTCGGCATACATCTCCGGGGTGACGAACTCGCGGATGTCGTTGAGATCGCCGCGATCATTGGCATCCTGCAGGCGGATGAAATGTTTCTTGGCTTCGCGCGCGAAGGGTGCGTCTTCGAACCACAGCGGCCGGGTGCTGCGGGTTGCCGGCAGCGTGGCACCGCCGCCGTTAGCCGGCATGTCGGTCATGGTTTTCTCTGCGGTGCCGGCGTATTGCACCGGTTGCGGCTGCGGACGGCGCAGCATGCGGAAGATAAAGAATGCCCCGGCGACCAGTGCCAGGATCATCAGCATGCTGCCGAATGCGCCGCCGGCGCCTTCGCCCATAAACAGGGAGGCGAGCAAGCCACCGGCCGCGAGACCAGCGAGCGGTCCGAGCCATCTGCTGGCACCGGACGGGGCCGGTGCGGCGGGCGCGGGCGCCTGCGCCGGGGGCTGCGCCTGCTTCTGGGGTGAAGATGTTTGTTTGCCAATGCTGCTGCCGCCACCCAGGCGCTTGGCATCGGCGTCCTGAACAGCCAAGCCGAGGCCGATCAGCACAACGAAAAACAGAGCAAATATTTTGGTCATGGTTAACAGGATCCCGGTTGGTTAAAACTCGCAGGCATTGTACAGGGCAATAACGCCTGCCATCTGTTTTTATATTTTCATTCGCCAAAGCCAGCAGAAACGCGGGTTCGCGCGCCGTGCAGGCTGCCCCCATGCCCAGAAGACATGCCGAGACACCTCGCCTGTGGCTATGATTTGCCATCGGAATCCAGGCCCCGAGAACAGTTATTACTAAATACTGTTGGCGCTTTGACCCCGATCAAGGTTGCGCGGGCCCTATCTTATATAAGATAAATACCAATTATCCATTGGGCAGCACACAGGAGGACACACCATGACCGGCCGGAAAAATCGAACTGACGTCACCCATGAACCGCGCCGCGACCGCATGGACGAGGAGCGCGTCAGCGATCCGTATCGTAGCCGTGGCAAGTGGAAGGAACCGACCACCTGCCCGGAGTGCGGCGCGATCTTTCATCACGGCCACTGGGTGTGGGGTACGGCCGTGCCGGGTGCGGAACAGCACCTCTGTCCGGCATGCCAGCGAATCCGCGACCGGGTGCCGGCCGGAGAGCTCACACTGAGCGGACCGTTCTTCGCCGAGCACCGCGAGGAGATTCTGCACCTGGTGCGTCATGCCGAAACCAAGGCGCGCGCCGAACATGCGCTCGAACGCATCATCGAGGTCAAAGAAGAAGGCGATCGGACCGTAGTGACCTTGACTGATTCGCATCTGACACACGGCATCGGTGAGGCACTGCACCACGCCTACCACGGCGATCTCGACTCCCGCTACACGGATGAAGGCGACTTGCTGCGCGTCGCCTGGAGCCGCTAGCCGAAGCCCCGCCACTGCTACTATCCCGTCGGCCTGTGGAACTCACGCACCACCGCAATCTGGCGCAGGAGTTTCCTGAACTCAAGACGCGCATCCGCGAACTCAAACTGGAAAGTCCGGCGTTCCGCAGCCTATACGCCGAGTACCAGGAGGTCGACAACGAGGTCTACCGCATCGAACAGGAGATCGAGACGCCGTCGGACGATTATACCGAGGAACTCAAGCGGCGCCGCGTGCTGCTCAAGGACCGGCTGTACGGTATGCTGACCGGCCGCGTTCCGACGGCGGTCGAGGCCGACGAGTTCGTGGTTCGCCACAAGTTTGCGCAGCCGGTGGATGTGGCCGCAGTGACGCGCGACTGGATCAAGCGTGGCTTCTCGTGCCGCGCCTTCACCGATCCGCCCGGGCAGGTGTGGCGCGATTATGTGCACGACACCGACGAGCTCGTGACGGTGGTGGACGGACGCCTGGAGGTAACGATGCACGGCGAGAACTGGGTGCTCGCGCCGGGCGATGAGTTGTACATCCCGCGCGGCGTCACGCACACGGTGCGCAACCTGCACGCTGGCACAACCCACTGGCTGTACGGCTACGATTGAATCAGCAACCGTCGGTGCGACCGCGCCGGGAGGCAAAGCCCATGCAACTGAGCGAGAAACAACTGACCGAGGCGCGCGATACCGTGCAGACCCTGCTCGAGCAGCTCGGACTCGCGGCCTACCTGTTCGAGGTCGAGCCGCGCACCGATCACTGGGAAGTACGCGTCGAGTGTGCACCGGACAGCGGCTGGCAGTCGTCGATACTGAACGTGGACGAAAGCTGGCTCACGGCCTGCCGCACCGACGCCAGCGCACGCGACAAGCTGCTTGAAGAGTGGCGCCAGCGACTACAGGTTTGAACCGTGCGGATTGTGCGCCCCGATACCGGCGCGCGCGTGCACAGCGCGCATTACCAGGCGCGCACGCGGCCAGTGTCGAGGTGGATGAAATTCGAGTTTGAATAATAGCCGACACCACCGGCGCGCAGCCCGAGCGCAGCGCGGTGCAGATCGGCGAGCGCAACGCCGGTGAGGCGAATGTCGATCGCCTGGCCGTGGGTGTGCAAGCTGTCGCGGGCGACCCCGTCACCGTGGCGGCGCAACAAGTCGTTGGTGGCCGGCGAGCGATAGCCGGAAATGACTTCGTACGTGCCGCGCGCACCGGTGCGCTGTTGCAGGGCGTACAGGATATCGAACAGCCGCCGGTCGATAGCGAGGACATCGCCGCTGCGGTGATCGCGCAACAGGCAGTCGATGGCCGCGAGTTCCCCGCTCAGGTACTGGCCATCGGCCCAGTAGGTGGCGGCGAGCTGCTCGCCGGTATGGGTGTTGTAAAATTTCAGGCTGCGCTCGGCCGGCAGGCTCTGCGCCCACGACTGCGCGCCGGCAAATGCGGCACCGCCGGCCAGCGACCACCTGAGGAATTCCCTGCGACTTACCATCGACCAGCGCCCCGCACTCTATATATTATATGTATAGAACTAATAACGTCAGTTTAACCTGCGAGCGGGCACAACAAGGGCGCTAATAACCGGTTTCGTCGTCCGCACTGCGCCGCTCGTCAATTTGCCGGGTAGTAGCTGGCCAACACCGGTTCGCGCCCATAGGGATCATCGCGGAACTGGGGCCGCCCGTCGTCGTCCACCCAGCTCGGCAGATACAGCACATAAACCGGAATCGGTTCCGGTAAGCGAAGAGTCTGGTGGCGCAGCGCATCGATCTCCTCCTGAATGCGCGCCTCGGTCCACTCCGGCGTACGGCGCAGCGTGTGCAGCGCCAGCGCCATGGCTTTCTCGATGCGCACGCAACCCTCGCTGAAGGTGCGCGTGTCGCGCTCGAATAGTGTGCGCTCCGGGGTGTCGTGCAGAAACACATCGAACGGGTTGGGAAACACGAACGACAGCCGGCCCATGAGATTGCCTGGGCCCGGCTCCTGGCGCAGGCGCACGCCGGAGCCATTGCCATTGATGCGCGCCCAGTTGAGGTGCGCCGGGTCGAGCTCCTGCCAGCTGCCGTTGCTGGTGTCGAACACACGGAAACCGCGCGTACCGAGATAGTCCGGATTGGCCTGCGCGCGCGGCCACAGCCGTTCGTGTGCAATGCGCTCCGGTACGTACCAGTACGGGTTGATGATCAGCGATTGCAGCGTGGCGGTGAACGATGGCGTGGCCTGGTCGGGCGTGCCATTGATGGTACGCATGCGCAGCAGCGTCTTGCCGTCCTCGACCACCGCCAGCTGGAATCCGGCGGTGTTGACAAGAATATAGTGACTACCGATATCGCGCGGCAGCCAGCGCCACCGCTCCATGGCGCGCCGCAGTTGCGCGGCGCGCTCCGCCGCCGACACGTTGAGCGCGGCACGGGTGCGCGTGCCGACGATGCCATCGGCGGTCAGGCCGTGGCGGCGCTGAAAATTCTCCACCGCCGCGGCAAGTCGCGTGTCGTAACGTGTGCCGAATGACAGCGTAAAACGCGGCAAGTCGCCCTCGCTGCGCAAGCGGGCGCGCAGCAACGCCACCTGCTCATGCTCATCACCGGGTGCGAGCGTTGGCCCCGCTGGCAACGGCGGCCAGCCGCCCTGTTCGGCCACCTGCCGGTAACGGGCAAGCACGGTGCGCAGTCGCGCGTAGGCGTTGTGCGCGGGCGGTAGCGTTTCGAGCAGCCTGGCCAAGTCGCTGTCGGTGCCGGCGGCTTGCAACGCAGCGACCGGATCGAACGGCGCCGGTCGCAGCTGCCAGCTCGGGTCGGCCTCGTGCGGACCGGTCAAGCCGCGGCGCACATCGCGGCTATAGCGATCGAACCCTGCCGTCAGCAACAGATCGAGGCAGGCCTGCTCACCAGGCGTGGTCGCCGACCAGTACGCCTCGATGTCGGCGATCCGGAAGCGCGCCGGAGTCAGGCCTTCCCGTCCAGCGTTTTGCAGCGCTGTGCGCAGCAGCTGCGCACGCGCACCGACCCAGAGCGGCACTGTCTCGGCAGCGGCATAGTAGGGAACGAGACGTTCGCGGTCGAGCCGCGCTGCGCCGCAGTTCACCACCGGCTCCTGCAACGCGGCTGCCAACGCGTCGGTTACGGCATCAGGCGCGGCCAGCGCCGGAATGCACCACAGCCCGAACACCACAAGCAGAGTACGCAACGGGAATCCGGCCATATGAGTTTGATCCACGGCGTGTTCGATTCTGGACGGCAACACTGCCGCCTGCCAGAAAACATATTATTACAGTTGCTCTGATTTACCCCTTGGGGCCATTAAGCGAATTCCGCAAGAGGAAGCTGCACGAAGAAAAAATATCAACTCTCCAGCGGGGGATGACGGAGGTAACGGCCTATGACGCGATTTGCCGGGCCCCCAATTCTGATCACCGTGGAGCGGTCACCTGCGCAGGTACCACGAGCTGTGCGATCTGATCCTTGCCCTGATGTTTCGCCTGATACAGCTGCTCGTCCGCCAGACGGAACATCTGATCGATGTCGCGCGGAGGCTCCAGAAACGTCACGATGCCGATACTGAACGTGATCGCCGCCGGCCCCAGCTCCATCATCCGGGCCCGCAGGGCGCGTTGCAGTTTTTCCGCCGCATCACGTCCATCGTCCGATGCCGTCTCGATCAGCAGCACGGCAAACTCGTCACCACCCGTGCGCGATGGAACATCGGTCTGGCGGATATGCGCGTGCAGCACCTCGCCCACCCCGCGCAAGACGGCATCCCCGAACACATGCCCGTGCTGGTCATTGATCTCCTTGAAGTCGTCGACATCGATGCAGATCAGGGTCAGTGGATGATTGTAGCGGCGCGCCCGCTGCATCTCCCCCCGAATACGCTCGTACAGGTAGCGGCGATTGAACAGACCGGACAGCGGATCGGTGGACGCCTGGATAGAGACCTCCAGCAACTGCTGGCGCAGGCTCGACAACAGATAGGCCACGATCAGGAACAGCATCACACGGACCATGCTGTTCCAGTAAAGGATGAGGTCATTGCCATGGGGCAAGTCGATCAGATCGTGGGTCACCCAGGCGATGCCCGCAACCGTGGCCACGAGGACCCCCATCCAGCGGGCGCCGTACCAGGCCGCAATCCCGATCGGGACGAGATAAAAGAGAGTCAGCGACAAGTCCTCGCCGGTCCAGAGATCAAACAGTGCCACCAGCCCCGTCAGCAGCAGGCTGCCCAGCGCGATCACAATGGGCGGCATCCGCTCGAGCGCATGATCCAGGCCGCGCCCTTTGCGGTCGGCCTGGAGGCGGGATCGGACCACTGACGGCTGCGCGGAATCTTTGTCGTGCATAGCGCTTTCAGTATAGGAGCTATCTGGGCCCTGTGTTTTCATTGATTGCAGCCCCAATAAAACGCAGACCCGGCGCGACAAGAAAAACGCTAAGCGATCCGCGGCGGTCCACTACACCCGCACCAGCTTGGTCCAGCCGAAACCGCGACGGTAGTCGAGCAGCGAGACAACTTTTGGTTGCACGCGCACGAACACTGTCGCCGCCAAGTCCTCGGCACTGAGGCCCTTCATGTCCTTGAACTTGCGCGCCAGCAGCGCGTGCGCACGCCGGGTATCGGCCGGGCGCTCGAGGATTTTCGCGGTGGCGCCCATGGAGAGTCCCCGGATCTTCTTCCAGCCGGCCCAGTCCTTGCTGATCGTGAGCGACACCTTGGGCGAGTGCCGCAGGTTGCGTACTTTCTGGCTATCGCGGTCGCACGCGAAGTAGAGCGTCAGCCCGTCGTTGGCGTAGGCGACCGTCGTCGCCTGCGGGTAGCCGTCAGGCCGCACGGTCGCGAGGCTCATGTTGCGGTGAGTTTTGAGCTGCTCGAGGATGAAGCGCTTGGTTGCCGGTGTCACGGTTCCTCCTTGCCGGGCAAGGCCGGCGCTGACTCCAGGCGCGCAGCATGGCACAACCGCTGGGTGGCAACTTTGATGTAAATCAGGATCAGGGGGCAGAGTCGGTCACGGAGTCAGGTTGCGCGAACCCGGCTTCCTATGACACTTCTCAAGGTAGACAATACCCGAGGAAGCTAGGTTAGCTCGGTGGGTACGTTTCCGGCGCGCTGCGGTGCAAGCAACATGGCCAAACGCATTTCCAATGTCATTGGTTTTGACGATGCGCCGTTCGAGCGCGGGCATCGCGGCGACGTGTTGATCGTCGGTGCTGTATTCGCCGGCGCGCGCCTGGAAGGTGTGTTGAGCGGCAAGGTACGCCGCGACGGCGTCAACGCCACGCGCGTGTTGATCGACATGGTGCGGCAGTCGCGCTTTGGCGCGCACGTGCAGGCCATCCTGCTGCAGGGCATCGCCTTCGCCGGATTCAACGTGGTGGACGTGCACGCTGTGCACGACACACTCAAGATCCCGGTTCTGGTCGTGGCGCGGCGCGCGCCGAACTTGGCCGCCATCCGCTCCGCGCTGCTGCACAAAGTGCCGGGTGGCCGGCGCAAATGGGCACTGATCGAGCAATTGGGGCCGATGGAAGCGGTACAGGGTGTGTATGTGCAGCGTGCCGGGATCACGCTGGACAAAGCCGCCGATCTGATCCGGCGGCTGGCGCTGCACAGCATACTGCCGGAACCCCTGCGCACCGCTCACCTCATAGCCGGCGGCGTGGCCCAGGGCGAGAGCCGGCATCGGGCGTGACGGATCGGCGAAAGGGTTTGGAGTGATTAAAGTTTAATCCCTCCGTCCCCTTGTGTATTCGATTGCCATACACCTTCGAGAAATCCGGACTTTGACAAACACTCGGCTGGACAACCACCCCGATCCGGGCGTTAACTGATTGTTCGGGCCGCCACCGCGCGACCTGTTTCGTTCAACGACACCACGAGGAGATCAAAATGGATAACGAACGCAGATCATTTCTGAAAGGCGCCGGTGCGGTAACGCTGGCGGGTGCCGCCGGCATGCTGGCGAGCGCTCCGTCCGAAGCCGGTGCCGGCCCCGGCGCGGGGGCGAAAGCCACACCCGGTGAGATGCCGAAGGGCATGACCTTCCTCACTATCAAGCACGGCGACGAGATGAGCCTCGGCGTCAAAACCAAAAAAGGTGTGCTCGATGTCAAAGCGGCGAGCGCACTTCTCGCGATGAAGGCGCCGACGACGATCGACGACCTGATCCAGGGCGGCGACGCGGGCCTCACGGCACTCGTCAAGGCGGCGCTCGATAGCGACAAGGCCAAGCCGGCGTTCCGCGACGAGGCCAAGATCGAATTCGGTCCGTGCGTTACGAATCCCGAGAAGATCCTCATGCTCGGTTTCAACTATCGCAAGCACGCGATGGAAACCAAAACGCCGATCCCGACCTCACCCGTGCTCTTTACCAAGTGCAACAACGCGCTCAACGGGCATAACGGCGTCATCACGTTGCCGACCCATGTGGGCAAAAACTTCGATTACGAAGTTGAGCTGGTGGTGGTCATGGGCAAGACCGCGCACCGCGTGAGCGAGGCCGACGCACTCAAGTACGTGTTCGGCTACTGCACCGGTAACGACTTCACCGCGCGCGACCTGCAACGCAAGACCAGCCAGTTCCTGCTCGGCAAGAGCTGCGACGGCTTCGGGCCGGTCGGCCCTTACCTTGTCACCGCCGACCAGATCCCCGATCCCAACAACCTCACGCTCGAATGCTACGTAAACGGCGAGCGTCGCCAGCACAGCAACACCTCCGACATGATCTTCAATGTCGCCACCATCATCAGTTACGCCTCGCAGCACTTCACGCTCAAGCCGGGCGATATCTTCTTCACCGGCACACCGGAAGGCGTAATCTTCGGCATGCCACCAGAAAAACAGGTATGGCTCAAGGCAGGCGACAAGATCAGCACCCGTATCGAGAAACTTGGCGAACTCAGGTTTACGCTTGCTTGAACCGTAAGGACGTTGAGTAAAAAAGGCGGCCGGTCTGGCCGCCTTTTTATGTTTTTGGCCGGGTTCGTCGCCCGCCGTTCGACCTGCTCGCTCAGCGCCAGCGCATGGCGGAGATTATGTCAGCACGTAAGCGGGGGGGCCTCAATCTATCCCGATTTTCGGATCGTCCGTCTGATGGGTCACGAGTCATGGCGAACGCGCGGCGCGCCGGTCGCCGTTTCGTGTTCAGGGTCGCGACCCCTGCACAGGTCGGTGAACACGAACCCGTCGCGCTCGACGGTTTCGCCGGTCTCAATCGAGATCGGCGCGCGGAACATCGGCCCGGCGCAAGCGAAGCTGTGGAACTCGCCGTTTTCGCCGCACGGGTCCACGCCCGCGGGTAGCGTGTCGAGCAGAGCGGCATCGAACTGCCGGCCGCAGAACTCCGGCGCCAACTGCTTCAGATCGACACAGGTGAGCACGGCCCGGAGCCCGCCCGCGATCATGCTGCGCGCAAGAGCGTCGGTCGGTTCGTTCCACAGCGGAAACAGCGGCGCAATACCGGTGCCCTGCAACTGCTGCTCGCGGTAGGCGCGGATGTCGGCGAGGTACAGATCGCCGAAGGCCATGCGCTCGATGCGCTCGCCGTGCAGGCGCTCGATCAGCGCGCGCATGCGGCTTTCGTAATCGGCATTGCTGCACGGATAGGGAATGGGCATTTCGATGAGCGGCAGCCCGGCGGCTTCGGCTTGCGCGTGCAACAACTCCTGGCGTACGGCGTGCATGGCCACGCGGTTGAACTCGGCGTTGACGGTGGTAACAAGCGCCGCAACCTCGATGCCTGGATCCTGGCGCAGGCGGTGCAGCGTCCAGGCGCTGTCTTTGCCGCTGCTCCAGGAGAGCGCTACACGTTGTCGCGACATCTTGGTTGGTTTACGGCTTCAGCAGCTTGCGCAACTGCGCGAGCAATTGTTCATCGTCCCATTCACGACCACCGATGGCACGGTGGGTCACGATGCCACGCGGGTCGATCACAAAGGTGGTGGGCAACCCAATCACCGGATATTTTTGGATGATTGCGCCTTCGGTATCCAGCAACAGCGGGAACGTTACCGGGTATTGCCCGGTGAACTCAAAAACCCTGTCCTCGCTTTCCCCTACATTGATCGCCAGCAGCACAATCTTCTCGCCCTGCACCTTCTTGTGCGCGCGCTCCATCGAGGGCATTTCGTAACGGCACGGTGGGCACCACGTCGCCCAGAAGTTGAGCACGACGACGTTGCCGCGATAATCCGACAGCCGATAGGTTTTTCCGTCTTCACCCGGCAGCGTGAAATCCGGGGCGGCAAATGGTTTTGGCAGTGGCGACAAGGTTTGCGCCGCATCGTTGTCGGCAGCCTGTGCCGCGCACAGCACAAACCACGACGCGAGAATCGTGCAGCGGAGGAATGAGCGAGTCAGCGTCTTCATGGCGCGGCCGGCGACACGTGTATGTCCGGGGCGCAAACCACGCCTTTCAGGCGCGCGCTGCGGCGTTCGCCGCCTTGGCGCCAGACGACGTCGAGGTCGAATGGTGTTCCGGGCGCGAGGTTGAATACAGACAAACCCCAGTTGTAATCACCCGGGCGGTAAGTTTGGCGGGTGGGTATGAGCCCCCATTCAAAGGCCAGTTGCGCGACCTTCGGTGCGCGTCGCGCGGCCCATTCCTTTTGCCAGTCTTCGCGGGTTTTTACCCTGCGCTGCGCACCGCCGGCATACACGATCCACTCATCTAGGTTGTACTCGATCACACCCGGGTCCGAAAGCGGCGCGACATTCTTGATCACGGTCTGAAACATACAGCTTTGCGCGATCAACTCCGAGTCGGCAATCGAAAACCCGCGCGCCTGGAAGAAACCGCGCGTCTGATCGGGCAGGCGCTGCACCAGGCGTATCGAAACGCCGTGCTCGACAACCTCCCAGTACGGCAGCACGGCCTCCGCATCGGTGCCGGTGTTGATGACCGCAATGGCTGGCACCGCCAGAGACAACATCACGGCCGCCAGCGTCACCCGCCTGATCGCAGGCATATAGTTGTCGAGACTAATATTGCCGAAATGATTTCGCATCATTGCCCAGAATCCGCTTTCTGACCCGTGTTTCCACGATAGTGTCTGACCCATTGATTTGCCAATTATTTACTGCCCGTGCCGATCCACGCGCGTGAATTCAAGGTGGCGGGCAGGTCGACAAGTTTTTCCTTCAAGTACGCCAGCATGATGGCGCGTTTATCGGCCCAGACTTGTTCGCCCAGTTGATTCTTCAACATCGCAATAGGCGCGCTGCCGCGCACCATGGAATCCAGAAACGTCTCGACATTGTCGACCTGCCAGTGCCCGTCATACGCGGTGATGGCCACATCGGTAAAACCGGCCTGCTGCATTTCCATCCTGAAGTTGTCCGGGTCTTCCAAGTTGAGGATCTTGGTGCTGCTGGCCTCCGGCTTCTTGGGAAAGGCCGCCTGCATTGCGCCGAACATCATTTGCATGGCGGTCGAATCCGACACCGGCGCCCAGGAGGTGATCGCCGCGCGGCCACCGGGCTTCAGGGTGCGCATGATCTCGCGGAAACCTTTGCCCCGATCGGGAAAGAACATCAAACCGAATATCGAGAATGCCCAATCGAACTCGCCGTCACCAAACTCAAGATTCTGTCCGTCCATCCGCCAGGTTTTGATATTGGCAATGCCGCGTCGGGCGATTTCGCGATTGAAGCATTCCAGCATGCCCGGCGAGAAATCGATGCCGTGAATCTCGCCGGCATCGCCATGGATCAGCAAGGAAAGCGTACCGGGGCCACAGGCCACATCCAGCACCTTGCCGGATCCATTAAAGCCGACAAGCTCCAAGGCCTTGCGACAGTATTGCTCGAACACCGGCTGGGTATCAGTAACGTAGCCCTCCGCCACCAGCGTCCAGGGTTCCGGTGCCGACATCGGGTTCTTGTTGCTCATAGCGTTTCAGTCATGAGTGTTGAGTTGGGAGCACTGGCCAAGGGTCGATGATGCATTTGCTGTGGCGTTTCTGCAAATGCGCGCAAAGGGAAGTGTGGCGGGGCGATACGTCAACACTATTTACAGGAGGAAATCGAGCTAATGGGCTGGAGTGATTAACGTTTAATCCCTCCGTCCCCTTTTATTGATCTTATTGATCTGACCAAGATTTCCGGTTTTTTGACGAGGATCAATGTGCGCGATCGAGCGGCGTCGGAGAATTACTCGCAAGAAGTCAAACGGCGCTGCGGCATTTTTGCTCCTTCCTGTTAGCCGCCAATGAAGACCGTAGTGGGGTTTCCTCAACTCACGGGCGTGATTCCATGGATCGGGTGAGAAATCCGGTTTCTTGCGTCGTTACTCAACGCGGGTCCGGATGCGACGGTCCCGGCGATGATACATTCCCCAGGACCATCCGAACGCAACAACTAGTCGTGCTGGCTGTCAGCCCATGAGCAGAAGGACGGATAAACCGAATGCAGGTTAGCGGCATCGAAGGGCCCATCATGGCGCGGTAAGGATACAACATGGCGCCTCCGTCGGGCCCGCCTGCCCAACAACCAGGAGGCCACCATGCGAAACATCCTGTATCTCGGATTTGCCTTGATCGTGACCTGTGCTGTCGTCATCGGGGTGCAATCCGCCCGGGTCGATGCGGCGACCGCGGAGGCGAATTACCTGCGCCTGCGGTTGCACGCGGTGCTCGGCCTCGCGGAGCTGCGCGAGGAGGAGATCCAGATTCACCGCACCCTGCACGACGCGGAGAGCGCCTACATATACGCGCTGCACAGCCGGCTCGAGCGCGCTGCGCTGCGGGCCTATATCCAGCGGGTCAACCCGCTCGCCCGTGTCGACCAGATCGCCGACAACATCCAGGCCTGCGCGCAACAGTACGCGGTGGAGCCGCAACTCGTGCTGGCTGTGATGCAACAGGAGTCGTCCTTCAAACACCAGGCGGTCGGCGGCCACGGCGAGCGCGGACTGATGCAGCTCACCTTCGCCACCGCCACGGCGCTCGGGGTACGCTGGGACGAGGCCTTCGATATCGAGACAAACGTCTGCGCCGGCACAAAATTCCTCGCCGACCTCATCGCCCGCTTCGGAGCCCCGGAGAAGGCGGCGCATCACTACAACGGCGGCGGCGACCCGTTCTATGCAATGCGGGTCTCGCGCCATCTGCTGCGAATCGCCCGCGAGTTCCCGCGCAACGAGCTTGCCCCGCAGCAGGCGGAGATCCTGGCGAGCCTGGTGCAAAAGGAAACGACAGAGACCGATGTCAGGCGGGTAAATTATTAACCGAAAATTGGGAGTCGGAGTGATTAGAGTTTAATCCCTCTAAGGCGTACCCGTTTATGTTGTCACTCGACCTAGGATAAGGGTACTGACCCCTTCAGCGGTCGACCCCATTTGCGCTCTCAAGGAGAGACGTCATGGCCCGAAAATGTCTTGCACCTGTAGTTCATGGATCTTCTCTGCTGCTCGCAGCCCTATTGGCATCCGCTTTTCAGCCACAGCTTACGTCACCAGGCAGATGCGTAATGAAGACCAAGCGACAGAAATCAGGGTCAGCGCTAGCATTGTTAGTATCAGTCCTCGCAGGTGGAATAGGAAACAGCGCAATCGCCCAAGACGCTGTCTGGAGGGTCGCGCCCCCTCCTGGCGCCCTGTCGACTTGTTCACCGATGGCCCCGTTATGCTTTGACCTCACCCATATGGAAGTGAGGAACACGCCGAATGATGCAGGGTCGCAGGAAGAGTGGACGGTAAAGTTCACCGCCTCCGCGGGCAACCTGTCCAAGTCCAAATACGTCGAGGTGAAGGACAGCTATGCAGGTACTGGACTAACCTATAATTTGGGACTCCGATTTTGTGTATCAGACCACCAAGGTGGCACTTTCGAGCTTCGCGTGACGGGGTACGAGGAAGACATGTGGCCCAACCCGGACGACCCCATACCGAAACTGCGGATCATCGTGGTGAATCCATGCTCTACCGGGGGAGAGCCAAACCTTAACGTTACAGACGTGGGCAGTAGCATTTCTCGGTGCAAGAAAAGCGATGGGGGTGATCGTGAAGCATGCTATTACATTAACGGTCAACTCCAATAGCCTGTGGTTTGGCCCGTCATGAAAGAGCAGTTCTTCAAAGCGATCTTTTGTAAGATTCTGCTCTTAGCCACTTGCGAAAAGGTAAAAGGAGACGGAGGGATTAAACTTTTATCCCTCCATCTCCTTTTACACTTACTTAGCGCGACTCAACGTGGATATACCCGCGGTTCTCGACCCTATCAAACGTGCGCATGCCTTTGACCAGGGTCGTGGCTGGCATCCAGACCCATCCGGCGCTGGCGGGATTCACGTCCAGGACGAGGAACGAATCCGATTCCGGATCGTAGGCACCCAATGGTGAAATATGGCCGCCACCTTGCTGGCCGACCGCCTCGCGCCAGTAGTTGACGACCACGTAGTCACCGCGGCGCTTGAGGTTTTCAACCAGGTCAGTGCGTATCGCCTGCTCGGACTTCTTGTCGTCGACGATGACGAGTCGGGTGCGGAGCGCGTTCGCCTTGAACAGTTCATCGAGCTGACGCAGCTGATAGCCGAAGTCCCGGACCTGCTTTCCATTGATGGTCATGGGTTCGCCCATCACCTGGGCACGGGTCTTCGGGCCCTTGGTGATGACGTTATCCTGGGTGTAGCGCGGGATCACCGGATCAAAATCGCCCGAAATGTTCCGCAGGTCGTCGGCATGCAGGCGGCCGCGATCGCGCGGCAGGTCGGGGCTGCGGGCGCGCACGGCGTTGAGCACGATGGCCGCAGTCGTCGGACCGCAAAACATAGTATTGGTTTGCGCCTCGAACTGGTTCGCGAGCGCGGGAAAGTCGACCTTCGCCGGCGAGCGGGCCAGGCGCGCCAGGCCCTCATCCGAGGCAAACGCCACGAGACCCTGTGCAACGGCCGGCGGAACCTCGTCACGCGCGAGCGCCGAGCAGACAAGGGCGGACGCCAGCAGGACCGCGAGGCCGATACGGGCTAGGAGGGACATCATTGACTCCGGTTTCCTGGGCACGCGAGTGAGTCTAGTCGGTGTTGTGTAAAAACCGAAGTTCAATGCGTCAGCATTGTTCAGAACAATATTTCAACAGCTCTGGCCCATTGATTAGACCCCTTTAGTGGATTGTTCAAAGTTTAATCCCTTCGTCCCCTTTTATTGGATGCTTGCCATCACCCGCCATGATTCCTTCTAATAGACAGCAAGCCACCCAGAGAGCCCCATCGCATGGCCGCAGACTACGACAGTATCGTCATCGGCGCCGGCATCGGCGGGTTATACGCGGGCGCAGCGCTGGCCGCGCGCGGCAAACGGGTGCTGGTGCTCGAACGCCACAATCAGATCGGCGGCTACGCCAGCAAATTCCGCATCCGCGATTTTGACTTTGATGTCTCCCTGCACATGCTCGGTGATCTCGAAGGCCAGGGTCTCGGGCGCCTGCTCGCGCAGATCGGCGCGCTCGAACGCATCACACCGCTCAAACCCAAATACCTGTACGAAAGCGTGTTCGACGGCGAGCGCCTGCAGCTCCCGAACGGCGACCCGGCCGCGATCGTGCGCGCCTTCCTTGCGCGCTTTCCGCGCGAGCGGCTCGGCATTCGCTGGTGGTTTTACTGCATGCGCGCCGTGAACCGGGAGTTAGGCCTGCTCGGCTGGGCCAGCCGCAGCCGCTTGCGGTTGATACCGCTCATGCTTCTCGCGCCGCTGCTGCTGCCGCTGGTGGTATTCGGCGATGCCATCCCGCAACGCTTCGCGCTCGCGCTCGTGCGCGATCGTCGCGCACGCGGACTGCTCAACCAGCTGTGGCAGTACTACGGCCTGCCGGAGGGGCGCAGCAACTTGCTCTTCCCGATGATTGCCAACTACGGTTACTACTACGGCGGTGGCTATTACGTTCAGGGCGGCGGACAGCAGCTGTGCTTCGCGTTCAAGGACATCATCGAGCGCCACGGCGGCGCGGTGCGCACCGGAGTGGCGGTGCGCCGCATTCTGGTCGAAGACGGACGGGTGGCCGGAGTCGAGCTCGACGACGGCAATCATGCGCGCGCCGCGACTGTCATCGCCAGCGCCAACCCGTTCGTGGTCTATCGCGAACTGCTCAAGGGCTGGCCGGGCGCCACGGCCGAGCTCGCGCGGCTCGAAAAGCACGAGCTCAGCATCTCGGCCAGTGTGCTGTATCTCGGCCTTGATGCACCGACCGCCAGTCTCTGGCCGGAATACGCCGATTCGTATGAAGTGTTCGTGAGCGCCGATCTCGACCCCGAGGCCGAATACCGCGCCAGCATGGCCAGGGAACCGCGCGCTGACTACCGCGAGTTCTCCATCACCCTGCACTCCAACATCGACCCCACCGCGGCACCGCCCGGCAAGGCGGCGCTTAACGTGTTCGTGGCCGACAACCTCGCACGCTGGACGCTGCCCGACAAAGACACCTACCGCCGCCAGAAGCAGGCCGAAACCGAAAAACTGCTGGCCGCCGTGGAGCGCATTCTGCCGGGCTTGCGCGCGCACGCGGAGGTGCTCGAGCTGGCCACGCCGATCACCATGCATGCCTACACCGGTAACGAAGGCGGAGCACTGTATGGTTTTTCGCAACGCCGCGGCCAGAGCGGGCCCTTCCGCCGCTTCCGCAATCGCGGGCCGGTTCCGGGGCTGTACTTCGCATCGGCCTGGACTTTTCCCGGCGGCGGCTACGAAGGCTCTATTCGCGCCGGCGAAGAAGTCGCCCGCCAGATCACCTGAACGCGCTCCTGCCGGTATCAGCCACGCGCGCTGTCATGGTGCGGCAACGTCACCCGCACCGTCGTGCCCTGGCCGGGTGTGCTCTCGATGGCCAGCGTGCCGCTGTGCGCCTCGGCAATTACCCGGCACAGATACAGGCCGAGGCCATAACCGCCGGTCTCGCGGCGACGCGCGGGATCGGCGCGATAGAACGGTTCGGTAAGATGCGGCAGGTGTTCGGGCGCGATGCCGGTGCCATGATCGCGAACGGTGAGCGTGGCACCCTCCGGCGTCGCGCTCAGCGTCACCTCGGGTGGCGCAGCCCCGGCCGGGGTGTGGCGCACGGCATTGTCGAGCAGGTTCTTGAGCAACAGCTTGATGCGCGCGCTGTCTACTTCCGCTTGCACTTCCTGCGCCGGCAGTGCGCGCTGTACGTTACTGCCGGCAAAGAAGCTGGCGATCACCTCTTCCACCAACGCGTTCAGTGACATCGGGCGCCGGTCGAGCACCCGATGCCGGGTCGTCAGGCGCTCAGTTTCGAGCAGCTCCTCGACAAGATGCGCGAGTTCATCGAGATCGCGGGTAATCTCGTTGCGCTGTTGCGGATCGTCGAGCAGGGCGACCGCGACCTTCGCACGGGTGAGCGGCGAGCGCAGTTCGTGACTGATGGCGAGCAGCAGCTGGCGTTTCGCCTCCAGCATGCGGCGAATCTCGTCGGCCATGCCGTTGATGCTGTGCGCGAGGTCGCCGAGTTCGTCGCGGCGATTGACCTCGATGCGATGATCGAGCTCGCCGGCACCGATGCGCTCGACGCCCGCCTGGATACGGCCGATCGGGCTGATCAGCCACCGGGTGGCGTGGTAGAGCAGCGCCAGCACCAGCAGTAACGCGGCAATCGGCCACAGGTAGCGGTATGCGGGCTTGCCGCTCGGCACCGAGAACGCGAAGGTGTAGGCGCCGTCACGCAGCACGAAGTATTCGTTGCCGTTGAGCTCGCCGTAGCGGTAATCGTTGCTCAAGTCGCGCGTGATGCGCCGGCTGCTCAGCTCCAGCACACTCAGGTCTACCGGTTCGCCACGCGAGACCCAGACGCCATCGGGCCCGGCAATCTGGATGGTCATCGGCAGTTCGCGGCTCAGCGCCTCGGCGCGCGCGCGGTTGGGCGGCACGCCGATGTCTTGGCGGATGTATTCGATATAACGCTGCAGGTGCGGCCGCAGCGTCTGATCGAAATGGTCATGGAAGGCGCGCCCGATGCCGGCGCCGACCAGCAGCACGAACAGCACGGCCATGCCGATGAACAACAGAGTCAGGCGGCCGGAGAGCGAGTGGCGAAAGCGGCGGCACTTCATTCTGGCCTCCCGACAAAACAGTAGCCGGCGCCACGCACGGTCTTGATGAAGTCACCGCTGTTGAGTTTGTGCCGCAAGCGGCTTACCAGGATATCCACCGCACGTGATTGGATTTCAGTGTCGATGCCCTTGAGGGCGGCCAGTATCTCGTCGCGGCTGAAGGTCTTGCCGGGCTGGCCCGCCAGCAGCACCAGCAGCCGGTATTCCATGGCCGTCAGTTCCAGCGGCGCATTCGCGAACTGTGCGGACTGCATCTGTGTGTCGATACGCAGCGCGCCGAACTGCCAGACGTCGCCGTGCGGCGCGGCGCGCTTCAGGATGCGCTGGATGCGCGCCACCAGCTCGCGCACCTCGAACGGTTTCGGCAGGTAGTCGTCGGCGCCGAGCTCCAGCCCCACTACCCGGTCCATCACCTCGCCACGCGCGGTCAGCATGATCACCGGGATATCGCTGCGCGCACGAATCGCGCGGCACACTTCGAAACCGTCCATCTCCGGCAGCATGACATCGAGAATCACGAGATCGATACCGCCACGCGCCAGTCGCGCGAGCCCGTCGCTCGGACGCGTCGCGCTCTCCAGGCCAATGCCGTACTTGTCGAAGTGACGGCCCAGCAGTTCCGCCAGGCGTTCGTCGTCATCGATCAGCAGGACATGGGACATGCGGGCTTACAATCAGGAATAGGTACATATCACGGTAACGCAAAACCGCGCCGGGCGGAAACCCGGCGCGGCGCGCTTCAATGCCGGCGGCAGGACCCACCATGCCGGCGTGTCATCAGCTCCCGCAAGCGCGTGCGCTGACCGGCGTTCAGACCGTCGTAGAAATCACCGAAGGCCGCGACCAGCTCCGGCGCCGTCTCGGCCGCCACCGCAGCCGGCACCTTCAACAGGCGCATGGCCTCGGTACGATCGAAACGCTCGCCTGAAAGCAGCGCCAGCAGCGCGTCGCGGTGCTCCTCCTTGGCGGCCTGCATGCCCGCGCGAAGGTCCTGCATGCGGCCCTGCACACTGGTCAGACGCTGCTGCTGCGACTCATTAAGATCAAGCTTGCGGCTGACGCGCCGCAGCATCCACCCGCCGGGTGCGCCGCGGCCGCAACGGTGACGGGCAAAGAAGTCACGTATTCCCATTGCTGTTCTCCTTATATATAGAAAATGTGTTGATGCCGGGGCCAATCAGCGGTGCCAACGGCAACGGTCGGCATACGCCATGCGCTCCTTCACTTCCTCTCGCAGCTTCTGCTGCTGTGGCGGCGTAAGGCTGTCGTAGAAGTCGCCCATGGCGGCGATCATCTCCGGCGCGTGGTCGTTGATGTCGCGGGTGGTCTGCTGCACAAGGCCGAGGGCACGCTGCCGATCGAGCTTCGGCTGATCCAGCAACGCCAGCACCTCCTTCTGCTTCTCGTCATGTTTGGCACGCATGGTCTCGCTGCCCTTGCGCAGGGTCGCGGTGACGGCATTCAGCTTGGCCGTCTGGGCCTCGTTGAGGTTCAGCTCCTTGCCAAGCTTCTCGATATGCGACACGGCATAGTCCCCCGGCCCGTGGTAGCTGGCGTGATGCCCACAGGCGGCGACGGCCACAGCGATAGCCACGGCGCCGAGAATGGCGACAATGTTTCGGGTTCGGGTTTTCATTGATCTGTCTCCTCGTTTGGTTGATGGGGTACGACGAGGATCAGACTAGGCGGCCGCCGGCACGGGCGCTTCTCGGGCAGGTAACGAAATGTTTCGGAATGTAACAGTCGTTCGGCGGAGCGTGGGAAACCAAAATCAGATCATCGGGGGACGCCGGGAAAATGTAGCTGCTTTCTTTTCTGGCGCGGAATTTATTCGGTTCACGCTCCAGCCGGATAGCGCTACCCCTGATCAAGACGCAGCGGCAGGCGACGCAGGCGCTGGCCGGTGGCGGCGAACACGGCATTGGCCAGTGCCGGCGCGAGCGGCGGCACGCCCGGCTCGCCGACTCCGCCGGGTGGCTCGAGGCTCGGCACCAGATGCACTTCGATCACCGGCAGCTCGTCGATGCGCAGTAGTGGCTGGTCGTCGAAGTTGCCCTGCTCTACCCGCCCGTCGCGGATCGTGATCTCGCCCTTGAACGCGGCGGTGAGCGCGAAGGTGATGGAACTCTCGGTCTGGTCGCGCACGCCGGCCGGATTCACCGCCGTGCCGCAGTCGACCGCGCTCACCACGCGCTGCACCCGAATCACGCCGCGCACCACCGACACCTCGACCACATGCGCCACCCAGCCGGCGAACGATTCGTACACCGCAATCCCGCGGCCGTGCCCGGCTGGCAGCTGCTTGCCCCAACCGGCCTTGTCGGCGGCCAGCTGGAGTGCCGCGCGGTGACGCGGTGCCTGCTTCAGCAACGCCAGTCGATAGGCGAGCGGGTCCTGGCCGGCGGCGTGCGCCAACTCGTCGATGAAACACTCGACGGTGAAGCCGTTCTGCGACGCGCCGACTGAACGCCACGCGCCGACCGGCACGCCCGGATCCTCCTCGACCTGCTCGATCCGTACATTGTCGATCGCATAGGGAATGGTGACACCGCGCAGCGCGTTGCGCGGCCCGGCGATACGCTGAAACCAGGCATGCGGCATACCGCGCGCATCGAGTGCGGCGCGCAGCTGCGTGCAGTTGGCCGGGCGATAGAAGTCATGCTGCATGTCGTCTTCACGCGTCCACAGCACCTGCACCGGTGCGCCGACCGCCTTGGACAGTTGCACCGCCTCGATCACGAAGTCCTGCTGCAGCCGCCGGCCAAAACCGCCGCCGGCAAAGGTGGTGTGAATCAGCACCGCGGATTCCGGCAGACCGCTCGCCTGCGCGGCGGCGGCGCGCGCGGCGGTTTGCGCCTGGGTAGGCACCCAGACATCGCAACGGTCCGCGCGCACATGCGCGGTACAATTCATCGGCTCCATGCAGGCGTGTGCGAGATAGGGCGTCTCGTACAGTGCTTCGACGACACGGGTGGCGCCTGCGAGCGCCTGGTCGATGTCGCCATCATCACGCTGCGCCTCGCCGCGGCGCCGCAGCGCGGAACGCAACTGCGTTTGGATCGCGGCACTGTTGAGCTTGGCCATCGATCCGGGCTCCCACTTAATAATAAGAGCCGCACGCCCGCGCTGTGCGGACCAGAAACCGTCGGCGACGACCGCGATTCCTGAATCAATCGCCACTACCTGATGCACACCGGGGACCGCGCGCGCCGCGACGGCGTTGTAGCCCTTGGATTTACCGCCGAATACCGGGCAGCGCGACACGACTGCGGTGAACATGCCGGGCACACGCACGTCGCCGCCGAACAGCGCGCTGCCGTTGATCTTGGCGGGCGCGCTGGTCTTTC
>Ga0209253_10000452_pt1 | contig 35198 bp, 32 predicted proteins | sample FrelakmetBRP12BR_FD_187145 | JGI IMG/M metagenome (GOLD analysis project Ga0209253, IMG submission 187145) | Freshwater lake sediment microbial communities from the University of Notre Dame, USA, for methane emissions studies - BRP12 BR (SPAdes)... | ecosystem: Environmental > Aquatic >... | reverse complement strand
GACGGCCGGTAGAAGCTCACCAGCATCAGGTGCAGGTTGGCCGTGAGCGTGTTCATCGCGATGACTTCGGCCGGCTCGGCCCCGACCAGCGTGGCCAGCGCGGGTGCGAGCCGCTCGTGGTACGTCAGCCACGGATGACGTCCGCTGAAGTGTCCTTCGACCGCGAGTGAGCGCCAGTCGCGCATCACGTCCTCGACGTACTCGGTGGCCAGCACGGGTTGCGCGCCCAGCGAGTGCCCGCACAGGTAGACGAGTTCGCGGCCGCTGGCCAGCTCGCGCGGCAGGATGAAGCGGTCGTGCCAGGCCGCGAGCGCATCCCCGGCATCGAGCGCGTGCGCGTGCTCCCGGTCGAGCCTCACGTCGCGTCTCCAGGAATCGACAGCAACGGATACAGCACGGGACGGCTCGGCGCCGCATCGGAGCCGAAGGCGGGTACCTGCAGATCGAGCAGGTACAGTCCGTCAGGCACCGAGTCCGGCACGTAGGCGAGTTCGGTGACGAGCGCCTGGCTGCGCGTTGCCTGCGCCGCATCGTCGGCACCCGGGGGCAGTCCCCAGTATTCGCGATGTGCCGCGAGCCGGCCACCGTCGTCGGCGCGGTCGAGGCTAGGCAGGTCGACCACGAGCGAGGTGACCCCGCGCTCGACCAGCCACCGCATGGCATCGGGCAGGAAATACGGCGCCGGACTCGGTGAGCCGGAATAGGCGCGGTGCCGTTTGTCGGCTCCGTTCGGCAGTGTGCGAATCACCACTGCCGTGCATGGGGCAGCAAGCCATGCCGAGGCCGCGACCTCAAGTGCGGCCCGGCGGATCACGAGGTCATCCGCTGCGGCGTGATCGCCCTGCAGGGCAGCCGCTGCCGCGCCGAGCGGCTCCGGCCGGACCGAGACGACCATTGCGACAGAGGGCGCCACGGGTGTCAGGCTCGCGATCGTGACCGGGTTGCGCGTGACGTGCCCGATGCACTCGGTGTGGGTGCCGTGGCAATGCGGGGCCAGCGAATGTACGGCGCAATTGCAGCTGGCGCCCTTCGCGACGCTGCCCGTGAAGCTACCGATCCGCAGGGGCTCGCTCGAGGCCGGCGTGGCGACGAAGAAGCTCGGCTGCGCGCCATTGAACTCGAGCACGATGGCGAGATCCGCGGGCGCGGTGACGTCCGCACGCCAACGCCGGCCGCCGGCAGTGAACTCGAGGCCGTTCAAGTAGTCACTTCCTCAGTGAGCTGCCGCAGTCGCGGCAGACCGTGTGCTCGGGATTCGACCAGAACCGTTCGAAGACCGGCGGCAGCTGCGTTTCGATGTCGGTGATCTGCAGGTATTCGCTGTAGAGGCGCGCGTCGCAACGTTCGCAGTACCAGAGGAAGCCGTCGGCTTCGCCGGGGCGGCGCTTGCGCTCCACGACGAGCCCGACGGTATCGGCGAAACGCTGCGGAGAGTGCGGTACATGGGCGGGCAGCAGCAGCACGTCGCCTTCGCGGATGGGGATGTCCACTCGCCTGCCGTCCTGGACCGTCCGCAGCAGCATGTCGCCCTCGAGCTGGTAGAAGAATTCTTCGCCTGGGTCGTCGTGGTAGTCGTGGCGGGCGTTCGGGCCGCCAACCACCATGATGATGAACTCACCCTGTTCGAACACCTGCTTGTTGCAGACGGGCGGGTGCAACTCGGCCCGGTGCGCGTCGATCCACTGCCGGAGGTTGAACGGTGTCAAAGACTGCATGGTCCGAGTATAAATTAGGCTCCATGACACGACGCAGACTCCGCATCGGTCCGACCCTGCTGGCGCTGGCATTCGCCGCGGCGGGTGTCGGGGTGCCTGCCAGGGCACAGACGGCAGCGGACGCCAGCCGAAGCGAGGTTGCCCCGACCGTCAATGCGGTCTGGACGGAGCACGAATTCACCTTCACCTATTTCGGCCGCGGCACCTACTACGCGTGCGGCGGGCTGGACAACAAGATCGCGTACATCCTGACGGAGCTTGGCGCCCGCCCGGAGCCCTGGGTGCGGGTCAACTGTCTCGACGGCACTGGCGTCCAGCTGATGCCGACGGCGCGCATCAAGGTGGCTGTTCCCACCGAGGCCACGCCGGAACTGCTGGCGCAGCTCGAGGCGGAAAAATCGAAGCGTGAGCTGGTCGCCAGGACCCAGGGCAAGGGGACGGCGGTCGACGTGGCGACGGCGCAGTTCCCGGCTGAGCGCCGCATCGTCGAGTTCACGGGCCGGCGCATCGGTCGCGTCGATGACGGCGACTGCGAACTTTTCCAGCAATTGCTGCCGCAGGTCCTGGAGCCGCTGGGGATTCGCGAGGCACCCGGCTCGTCACTGGCGTGCATGCCGCGGACGTCGCAGTTCGGCGCAGTCCACCTCAAGCTCGAATCGCTGCACGCGAAGCCGGCAGCGGTCGCCGAGCCCGCGCAACCCTGAAGCAGGCCCCGCGACTCATTCCTCGAGCGGCAGTCCGCCGGTCTGGTTCGCCACCTGCACCGGTAGGGCGTCGGGCACGTCGATGCGCCGCCCGGTCAGCGTGCCCCCCCAGACGCATCCCGTGTCGAGGCCGAGCGCGTGATCTTCGTCCACGTAGCCCATGGCGGACCAGTGGCCGAAGACGAGTCGTTCACCGGCGGATTTCCGCCAGCGAATGCGAAACCACGGCTGTGTGCCCCGCGGTGCGGCTGCAGGCGCGCCCTTGAACTTGAGCACCATGCGGCCCGTTTCGACATCGCACACGCGCAGTCGCGTGAAAGCGTTGATCGTAAAGCGGAGGCGGTCCCAGCCGTCGAGGTCGTCCCGCCAGGTGTCCGGCTGGTTGCCGTACATGCGTTCGTAGAGCTGCCCGGCCCTTTCGCCGCTCAGCTGGCGTTGCACCTCGCCCGCGCAGTCTGCTGCCGTCTGCAGGTTCCACTGCGGCGGCAGGCCCGCGTGCAGCAACGAGATGCCGAGGCGCGCGTCGTGATGCAGCAGCGGACGCGCCTGCAGCCAGTCGAGCAGTTCGTCGGCGTCCGGCGCGTCGAGGATGGGGCGCAGTCCTGCATCGCGGTCGCGCCAATCCGCGCCGCCGCGCGCGAGGGCGAGCAGGTGCAGGTCGTGATTGCCGAGGATGGTGATGGCGGCGTCGCCGAGTGACTTGACGAAGCGCAGTGTGTCGAGCGAACGCGGTCCGCGGTTGACGAGGTCGCCGACGAACCAGAGCCGGTCGCGCGACGCGTCGAATCGCAGGCGGTCGAGGAGAGTGTCCAGCTCGTCCTTGCAGCCCTGGACGTCGCCGATCGCAAAGACGGCCATCGAGCCGTCGTCAGTGCAGCACGCCCGGCATGGCGAGCCGGAACGGCGCGATCGGTGCGTCGAACTGCTCGCCGTCGTCCGCGACCATGTGGTACTTGCCCTGCATCGCGCCGACCGGCGTCTCGAGGATGGCGCCGCTGGAATACCGGAACCCCTGTCCCGGCTGCAGGTGCGGCTGTTCGCCGACGACGCCGTCGCCGACCACCTCCTGCACCTTGCCGTTGGCGTCGGTGATGAGCCAGTGGCGCGTCACGAGGCGGGCCGGCTTCGTCCCTTCGTTGCGGATCGTGATCGTGTACGCGAACACGAACCGGCCCTCGCCCGGGTTCGACTGGTCCTCTACGTAGTTCGTGCTGACGTCGACGCGGATGCGATTCGCCTCGGCCGTCGTCATGTCTTTTTCCAGCGCACGGCGAGCACGTCACACGGTGCCGCATGCAGGATCGTGTCCTCGGTCTGGTTGAACATGATCGACAGGCCGTGGCGTTCGCGGCTGCCGAGCACGATCAGGTCGACACCGCGGTCCATGGCGACGCGCACGAGCTCGGCCTTGATGTTGCCGGCCTGCACGATGCGCTCCGCCTGCTCGAGGCCGGTCTTCTGCGCGAGCTCGGCGATGCGCTTGGTCGCGCGTTCGATCAGTTCGCCTTCGATCTGCACGGCGGGCAGCAGCGCTTCGCCCATCGGCTCGACGGGAACGTATTCCACGACGTGCAGCAGGATGACTTCGGCCCCGTAGCGCTCGGCGACGTCACGCGCCCGCTCGGCGATCTTCTCGCTGCCTTCGGTGATGTCCACAGCGAGCAGGATCTTCTTGTATTCGCGCATGGTGTGCTCCGTGGAACGCGTGGTTCCGGTGCGAAAAGCGGTCCAGGGAAGATTATAGGCGGCGCCGGAGGGGCTACCAATCCGGAATCATTCTGCCGGAATAACGCCGAGCGAGTCCCCTCGCCGGGCGACCCATTGGCTCGCCAGGGCGGCAAACCGGGCCGGAGCGAGCGTTTCCGCCCGCGCCCCGGGATCCACGCCCGCGGCCACGATCCCCTCCACGTCGAGCAGGCCCATCAGCGCATTGCGCAACGTCTTGCGGCGCTTCGAGAAAGCGGCCGCCACCAGGGCTGCGAACGCGGCCTGGTCGGCGATTTCGAACGGCGGCGTGGCATGCGGGGTCAGCGCGAAGAACGTCGAGGTGACCTGGGGTGCCGGTTTGAATGCGCCGGCGCCGATGTCGAAAAGCCGTTCCACTTTGACATGTGGCGCGAGCATCACCGTGAGCCGGCCATAATCGCCCGAGCCGGGCGCGGCCGCCATGCGTACGACCACCTCCTTCTGCAGCATGAAGTGCATGTCGGCGAAGGCGTCGAGCTGCGAGATGAAGTGGAAAAGCAGCGGCGTCGAAACGTTGTATGGCAGGTTGCCGATCAGGCGCAGCTTCGGTCCGTCGCCGCGCAGCGCGCGAAAGTCGAACTCGAGCGCGTCGGCCAGGTGGACGTGCAGCTCGCCGCGTCCCCGGCAATGCGCCTGCAGCGGCGGCACGACGTCGCGATCGATCTCGACCACGTCGAGCCTGCCTGCCAGCGCCAGGACCGGTGCCGTGATGGCGCCGCGGCCGGGACCGACTTCCACGAGGCGATCGCCCGGACGCGGGTCGATGGCGCGCACGATCCGGTCGATCGTGCCGGGGTCGTGCAGGAAGTGCTGTCCGTAGCGCTTCTTGGCGTGACCGTGCTTCACCAGTGCGATGCCCGGCGCCGCGCGCGCTGGCTCAGTTCGAGCGCAAGCGCAAACGCGGCCTGCAGGCTGCCGGGATCGGCTTTGCGCGTCCCGGCAAGGTCGAGCGCCGTGCCGTGATCGACGGACGTGCGCACGAGCGGGAGGCCGAGCGTGACGTTGACGGCATGGCCGAAGCTCGCGTGCTTCAGCACCGGCAGGCCCTGGTCGTGGAACATGGCGACGACGGCGTCGATGCCCTTGAGCCGGTGCGGCACGAACGCAGTGTCGGCCGGAACCGGGCCGACCAGGTCGAAACCTTCGCCGCGCAGGGCCGCCAGTGTCGGCTCGATCACCTCGATTTCCTCGCGCCCGAGGTGACCGCCTTCGCCGGCGTGCGGGTTCAGGCCGAGCACCAGGAGTCGTGGCCGCCGCAGGCCGAACATCGACTGCAGGTCGCCCGCCACGATGCGCAGCACGGTCTCGAGTCGCGACGGCGTGATGGCTGCGCTCACTTTCCGCAGCGGCAGGTGCGTGGTCGCGAGTGCGACGCGCAACCCGCCGCCGACCAGCAGCATCACGGGCAGGCGCACGCCAGTGCGTCTGGCGAGGTACTCCGTGTGCCCGCTGAACGGGACGCCGGCTTCGTTGATGATCGATTTCTGCACGGGCGCCGTCACGATCGCCTGGAACGCACCCGCGGCGCAGCCGCCGATGGCGACATCGAGCGTCTCGAGCACGTAACGCGCGTTTGCAGTCGTCAGGATGCCGGGTCGTGCCGGTTCCGCCAGCGGCACGTGCAGCAGTTCGACGCCGGCTCGTGGCCGGCTCATCGCATTGAAGTCCGGCAGTTTGAGCTTGCGGGCGCTGCGCGGTCGCGCGCGGCCGAACAGGGAGCGGTCACCGATCAGGACGACACGGCAGCCCCGCGGTGCCATGTCGACCAGCTCGGTGCAGAGATCCGGGCCGATGCCTGCCGGTTCGCCGGTCGTGACGGCGACGCTGCTCAGCGCCGTCGAACGGCGCGATCGGCCCGCGGTGCTCACATCCGGTATTCGACGAACGCTTCGTCGCGCAGCCGGCGCAGCCAGATTTCCGTTTCCTCGTCCGCACGCGCTTCGCGCAGCTGGCTGACGCAACGGTTGCGTGTCATGTCCTCGGTTGCGTCGTAGGTGCGGCGACCGAGCAACTGCACGATGTGCCAGCCGAACTGCGTGCGGAACGGCGGACTGATCTCGTTTTCGGCGAGTGCATCGAGCTGTTTTTCGAACTCGGGCACGAAGCTGCCAGGTCCAGCCCAGCCGAGGTCGCCGCCCGTTGCGGCCGAACCCGGGTCTTCGGACGTGACCGAGGCGACCGCTTCGAAACTCTCGCCCTTCAGGACGCGGTCGCGGATCTGCGTGAGCTTCTGTCGCACGGTCTCGTCGTCCATCACTTCCGTGGGCTTAATCAGTATGTGCCGGGCATGCACCTGCGACACCAGCGCCGGCGCCTGGCCACCGCGGATCTCGAGCACCTTGAAGATGTGCAGGCCGCTGGGTGTGCGGATCGGCTGCGTCACTTCACCGGCCTGCAGGGTGGGGATGATGTCGGCGACGAACGAGGGCAACTGCCCCGCCTTGCGCCAGCCGAGCGCACCGCCTTCGAGCGCGGTGCCGGAATCGGAATAGGTGATGGCCAGTTGCGCGAAGTCTTCGCTCTTCTTCGCGCGTTCGTAAACGGCCTGCGCGCGCGAGGTCCGCTCCGCGATCTGTTTCTCGTCCGCCGTGCCCGGAATGGCGACCAGGATGTGCGCCAGGTTGAACTCGTTGTCGGCGCCGGGCGCGGCATTGCGCTTCGCGATGCATTGCTCGACTTCGCGCGGCGACACGTACACGCGCGCGAGCACGTCGCGCTGGCGCAGCGCCTGCAGCGTCATCTCGCGGCGGACTTCGTCGCGGTAGTCGCGATAGTTGATGCCCTGGGCCTCGAGCGTGGCCGGCATGTCGCTGAACTTGATGTTGTTGCGTGCGGCGACGTCGGTGAGCGCGTTGTTCACCATCTCGTCCGAGATCTTCAGGCCGAGGCGCTCGGCGCGCTGCATCTGCAGTTCCTGCAGCACGAGGCGTTCGAGCACCTGCTGGCGCAGTACGTTGCGCGGCGGCAGCTGCTGGCCCGACTGCTGGATGCGCGCGCTGACCGTGGACATCTGCCTTTCGACCTCGCTGCGCAGCACGAGGCCGTCATTGACGACGGCGGCGACCCGGTCCAGCAGCACGCCGGACGAGCTCAGGTCATTGGACTGGGCGTGGACGGTGCCCACGGCGGCGAACAACAGGACGGCTACGCCGAAAAACTGCTTATATTTCAAGGGCATCTCAGAGTCGGGGCGCGGACGCAGGCGAGGAGTATCCCCGAATCGCTTCGCGCAGGAAAGCTTCGTTGTCGACTCCGACACTGGACAAACCCTTCAGTTCCAGCTGCAGGCCGATCGACGTTTCGGCAGCTCCCGAGCGGCTGGAGATGAAGCGTCGCCCGATCACGCGAACGGCCCAGCAGCATGACGAATACTCGAGGCCCAGGAACTGGTCGAGCGTGTTCTCTTCCTGCAGCGAGTAGACGAAGCGCGCGAAGCCGCGCCACTGGTTGTTGATCGGCCAGGCGCCCGACACGTCGACCTGCTCGAGCAGGTCGCGCCGGAACCGGTAACCCGCGTTGATCACCCGGCCCGGCGTCGGGTTGTACTGCACGAAGGTCTCGGAACGCTCGCCCTGGGTCTCGTCCGGGTTCCACTGGTAGGCAAAGCGTGCGTTCCAGCTCTTGTACGCGTTGAGCTCGACCTCGGCCACGACGTCGGACGTCGAGCGATCGCGCACAGGCTCGTCCGGCAGCGCGACGCGCGGGTCCTGGAAGTAGAACGCCTGCCCCAGCGTGGCACTCAGGTACTGGCGACCGCGGCTCGAGTCGAGCAGGCGGGTGGTGACGCCGACGCTGACCTGGTTCGCGTCCCCGATCCGGTCCGGGCCCACATAACGGTTGGTGCGGAACAACTGCACGAGGTTCAGGTCGGGAATGCCGGTATCGAAAACCGGCAGGTCATCCTGGTTCTTGTACGGCACGTACAGGTACAGCATCCGCGGCTCGAGCGTCTGAATGCGCTTGCCTTGCGAGCCCGACGCACGTTCCATGGTGAAGCCCGCGTCGAGGCTGGCCGACGGCAGCGAGCGATCCGGTGCATCGTCGGCACCCGGCGCGACCTCGTCCAGCAGGTATTGCGTGTAGCGGTAAGCCGTGCCCGCCGCGAAGAAACCACCGTTGCGGTCGACGCGCCATTCGAGCGACGGTTCGGCGTCGAGCCGGACCCCCTGGGGTCCGATCTCGCGCTGGAAATTGGTCGCTTCGGCGAACAATGAGCCCGACAGGCCACCCGCGAAATCGCGCCAGCGCCCGAGCGCCGACAGCTGTGGCGCGATGCGGTAGGGCTCGTCCGCCGCGGCCAGCGTGTTGTCGATGACCTGGTAGCCCTGCGCGCGGGCATTGAGCGTCCACGTGGCGGTGTCGTGCCGCAGGTCGATGTAACGATTGACGAACGAGACGCTCGTGCCTTCGAAGCCGACGCCGAAGTCCTCGAAATAGTCGTTGTCGCTCACGTCGGTCGCGTCGATCAGCAGCCGGGTGCGGGGCGCAAAGCGCGTGACGTGGCGCCAGTCGATGACGCCGCGCGCTTCGCCGGTTTCCTGGTCGTGGACCAGGTATTCGACGTTGAGCTGGCTGCGGCTGCGTTCGCTCAGGTAGCGCAGCTCCGGATCGAGCCGGACACCGCGCGACGAATACCAGCGCGACGTGAGCGTGGCGTCGTAGTTCTCGGCCAGGTTCCAGTAGTAGGGCACGGCAATCTGCGTGCCGGTGCGGCTGCCGCTGCCGATCGTCGGGAACAGCAGGCCGGACTTGCGCTGGTCACCGACGGGAAACGAGATCCACGGCGTGTAGAACACCGGCACGCCGAGGAATTCGACGCGCACGTCGCGCCCGGTGCCGATCAGGGTCTTCTGGTCGATCTCGATGGCGCCGGCGGCGAGGCTCCAGTCCTCGTTGCCCGGGGGGCAGGCCGTGTAGCGCACGCCCTCGAGACCGATCTGACCAGATTGCCTGAATCTTGCATTCGCCGCCGCGCCCCGCACCGACTGTTCGCGCAGTTCGAATTCGGCGCCTTCGAAATTGCCCACGCCGCCTTCCTGGAACGAGCCGCCCTTGCCGCGCACGTGCATCTGCGGGTCGAGGTATTCGATGTCGCCGGTCAGTTCGACGCTGCGTCGTTCGGCATTGATCGTGGCCTGGTCGGCCGTCAGCAGGCGCTGGCCCATGCGGATCTGCACGTTGCCGCGCAGTTCTGCATCGCCGGCGCGGCCGAGTTCGCCGGTATTGCTCGTGACGTGGATCTGCGGATCGTCCGGATCGGACTGGAGCAGTTCCTCGATGCGCGGGTCGATGACGGATTGGACGGCGCACCTGTCGCCGTATGCCGGTTCGGCGCCAGCCGCCGCCTGCGCGGGTGCCGGCACCGGCGACGGCTCCTGCGCCTGGGCGGTCGCGGCCCCGAGCCATGCGCAGGCCGCCGCCCTCCGCAGGGTGGCCTGCAGCACCTGCTGCAGGCGCGGGGAACCAGAGCACGGCGTCGTCATCCGCACGATTATAATTGCGCGCGAATCGCCGCATCCGACTATTGCCTGCCCGTATTCCAGCCCAGCCGGGGTCCCCGCTTGAACGAATCACGCCCGCATCCGTCGCCCACGGGCCAGGACGATCCGCGTCTCGAGTTGCTGCGCCAGTGGCTCGAACGGGACCTCGGCATGCGCCAGTACGGCATTGCGCCGGCGTCCGCTGACGCCAGTTTCCGCCGTTATTTCCGCGTGACGCGCGCGGGGCAGGCCTCGCTGGTCGTCATGGACGCGCCTCCCGGCAAGGAAGACGTCGGGCCATATCTGCGCGTTGCCGCCATGCTGCAGGAGATCGGCGTGCACGCGCCGCGCATCCTGCAACGATCGGAACGGGACGGATTCCTGCTGCTGACCGACCTCGGCACGACGATGTACCTGCCGGAGCTCACCAGGCCGGGCCAGGCCGATCCGCTGTATGCCGACGCGCTGGCGGCGCTGGTCCAGATGCAGGCACGCGGCGCGCAGGCCGCCGCGCAACTGCCGCCGTACGACGAGAAGCTGCTGCGTTTCGAGATGAGTCTCTTTCCCGACTGGCTGCTGCAGCGGCACCTGTCGTTGGAGTTGAGTCCACGCGAAAGGCAGGTGCTGCAGCAGGCGATGACTGCGCTGGTCGCCAACGCACTGGAGCAGCCGCAGGTGTTCGTGCATCGCGACTATCACTCGCGCAACCTCATGGTCTGCCCGGAGGCCAATCCCGGCATCATCGATTTCCAGGACGCGGTGCGCGGCGGCCTCACGTACGATCTCGTCTCGCTGCTGCGCGACAGTTACATCGCCTGGCCGCAGGAGCGCGTAGTCGGCTGGGCAATGGAGTTCCGCCGCCTCGCGCTCGCAGCCGGGCTGGCGGCAGGCCGTGACGAAGCGCAGTTCCTGCGCTGGTTCGACCTCATGGGTGTGCAGCGCCACCTCAAGGTCGGCGGCATCTTCGCGCGACTCTTTCACCGGGACGGCAAGTCCGGGTACCTGGCCGACATTCCGCGCACGCTGCAGTACGCGGTGGACTCGTGCGCGCGGCACGCGGATTTCGCTGAACTCGGCGAGCTGGTCGGGACGCGTGTCCTGCCCGCGGTGATTGCCGGGCTCGAGGGCAACGCGCGTTGAAAGCGATGATCCTCGCGGCGGGGAAGGGCGAGCGCATGCGGCCGCTCACGCTCAGTCGTCCGAAGCCGCTGCTCGACGTGGGTGGCATGGCGCTGATCGAGCATCACCTCTATGCGCTGGCGACGGCCGGGTTCAGCGAGGTCGTCGTCAACCTGTCATGGCTCGGCGAGCAGATTCCGGCGGCACTCGGCGACGGTTCGCGCTACGGCCTGAAAATCGCCTACAGCGCGGAGCGTCCGGAGCCGCTCGAGACGGGCGGCGGCATCTTCCGTGCGTTGCCGTTGCTGTGCCCGATGGGCGTCGAGCCGTTCGTCGTGCTGAACGGCGACGTCTGGATGCAGTATCCCTTCGCTGACCTGCGCGAGAAGTACGCGCAAGGACTGCCGGGCAAGGACCAGGCGCACCTCGTGCTGGTGCCGAATCCCGAGCACAATCGCCAGGGCGATTTCGCGTTCGACGCGGGACGCATGGTCGAGCCCGTGCCGGGAGCGGCGGCAGACACGTCCGTGGCGCGCAGGATCGCGGCGCTGCCGAAATGCACGTTCTCTGGACTCGGCGTGTATCACCCGTCGCTGTTCAACGGTTGCGCGGACGGCAGCTTCAAGCTCGCGCCGCTGCTGCGTACAGCGGCCGTCAACGGGCGCGTCAGCGTGGAAGTGTTCGAGGGTGACTGGCTCGACATCGGCACGGCGGAGCGGCTCGCTGCGTTGAACGCGCGACTGCGTTCGTGAACGTCGCGGACGCGCCAACGCGCCGCAAGTACAATGCCCGCCCATGAGCGAGTTCAAAGGCATCCCGGTCGTTCCAGGCGCCAAGACCGCGGCCTCGAGCGGCGAAAAATACCAAACGGCCCAAGGGTTTACGGCGATCCGTGACGGCATCAAGGCCGCCGCTGCGAGCGCGCCGCCGACGCCTGCGGGCCGCAAACCCGGCTGGCTGCGGGCACCGATGCCGGCGGGTCGCGGCTTCGAAACGGTCAAGCAGACCGTGCGTGAACACCGCCTTGCCACCGTTTGCGAGGAAGCGAGGTGCCCAAACATCGGCGAATGCTGGAATGCGGGCACCGCCACGATCATGTTGATGGGCGAGGTCTGCACGCGCGCGTGCCGCTTCTGCGCCGTCGATACCGGCAACCCGCGTGGCTGGCTCGATGCCGACGAACCCGCCAATGCCGCGCGTACCGTGCAGCTGATGCAGCTCAAGTACGTGGTACTGACGTCGGTGAATCGCGACGACCTGCCCGATGGCGGCGCCGCGCACTTCGCCGCGTGCGTGCGCGAGATCAAGCGCCTCAATCCGGCAACCGCAGTCGAAGCGCTGACGCCCGATTTTCAGGGCGTGATGACCGACGTCGCGACGGTCGTCGACAGCGGACTCGACGTCTTCGCGCAGAACGTCGAGACCGTGCGTCGCCTGACGCATCCCGTGCGTGATCCGCGCGCGTCCTACGAACAGACGCTGGCCGTGCTCGCGCACGCCAGCCGGCATCGCAGCGAGCAGGGCGACGTGCTGGTGAAGACCAGCCTGATGCTCGGCCTCGGTGAAACGGACGACGAGATCCTCGAGACGATGCGCGACCTGCGCGCCGCCGGCGTGGACCTGCTCACGCTTGGCCAGTACCTGCGACCGACGGTGAATCACCTGGCGGTCGAACGCTTCGTGACCCCCGCGGAATTCGAGCGGCATCGCCAGCACGCGCTCGGGCTCGGTTTCGTCGAATGCGTGTCGGGGCCGCTCGTGCGTTCGAGTTACCGCGCCGAGCAGGCGCTGGCGCGAAACAACGCAGGCCTCGCCGAAGGTGGGCTGGCCAGGCGTGGCTGAACGCGACGCCTCGACCGATGCGCGGCGCGTGCCGCCGGCCTTGTCGACACCGGCGCTGAAGTGGCTCGGCCGCGTCGACTACGAACCGACGTGGCGCGCCATGCAGCGCCGCACCGACGAGGCCACGGCTGCCACAGCGGACGAGATCTGGTTTCTCGAGCACCCACCTGTCTTCACGATGGGCATGAACGCCAAGGCGGTGCACCTGCTCGCGCCTGGCGACATTCCCGTCGTCGACATCGACCGCGGCGGACAGGTCACCTACCACGGGCCCGGGCAACTCGTCGTCTATCCGTTGCTGGACCTTGCGCGGCTCGGCCTCGGCGTGCGTGCGCTCGTCGAGGGCATTGAACGCGCCATCGTCGCGACCGTCGCGCAGTGGGGCGTGGAGGCCTATGGCAAGCGCGACGCACCCGGCGTGTATGTCGGCGAGAGCAAGCTCGCGAGTGTCGGGCTGCGCATCCGCCGCGGCCGTTCGTACCACGGGCTGGCCCTCAATGTCGCGATGGACCTCGAACCGTTCGCGCGCATCAATCCCTGTGGCCATGCCGGGCTGCAGATGACACAGCTCCGTGACCTGGGCGGCCCTGCCAGCGTACGCGAAGTGAGCGAGGTGCTGGCGCCGCAGCTGCTGCGTGCGCTGGGGTTCGGCGCCCAGGCGGAGCGTCAGAGTGCGACGAGCACCTGGCTGCAGGACGTCAGCTCCATGTAGAGCGCGTCGAGCTGGGCCTTGCTGGTGGCGACCACCGTCACCGTGATCGACAGGTACTTGCCGTTGCTGCTGGGCCGCTCTTCGATGCGGTCCGGTTCGAGCGTGCCGAAATGCCGCGTCACGATCCCCATGACGAGGCTGCGGAAATCGTCCGACGCCTGGCCCATGATCTTCACCGGGAAATCGGTGGGAAACTTGAGCAGCGTTTCCTCGGGCCCGGGCGGCGAACCACTCACGCGTCCACCAGTGGCGGCCGTGCGGCGATCGCGTCGAGGTGCTGCTGCAGCCGTGCATACATCGACAGCCACGTCGCGCCCGGTGCCCCGGTGCCGACGGCCTTGCCGTCCACCGAGGTGACAGGCAGCACGCCGCGACCCGCAGACGCGATCCAGACTTCGGACGCCGAGCGCATTTCGTCGATGCTGAACGTGCGGATCTCGACGGGCAGCCAACCCGTCGCGAGTTCGATCACCGCATCACGCGAGGTGCCCGGCAGGATGCTGTGGTCGTTGGGTGGCGTGACCAGTCTGCCGTCGCGCACGATAAAGACCGTGCTGGAGGAGCCTTCGGTCACCCTCCCATCCCGGGTGAGGATGGCTTCGGAACCGCCCTTGTCCTGTGCTTCCTGGCGCAGCAGCACGTTTGCGAGCAGCGCGACCGACTTGATGTCGCAACGCGCCCAGCGCGTGTCCTCGAGCGTGACGCCGGCGAGGCCGCGTTCGAGCAGCGCCTGCGCCGGTTGCGGGTACGGGCTGACGAATGCGAATCCCGTTGGTGCGACCGTCGCGGGCGGAAACAGGTGGTTGCGGCCGTATTCCATGCCGCGCGTCACCTGCAGGTAGACCAGCAGCTCGGTTGCGTTGGCCGCGGCGACCAGCGTGTTCGTCACCTCGACCCAGCCCGCCAGCGGCAGCGGATTGCGGATGCGCAGTTCCGCCAGGCTGCGGTCGAAGCGTTCGAGATGCTGGCGCATCCTGAACGGCCGCCCCCGATGCACCGGCACCACTTCATAGGCGCCGTCCGCGAAGAGGAAGCCGCGGTCGAGCGGCGAGATTCGTGCCTCGGCCAGCGGCAGGTACTCGCCGTTCAGCCAGCAGGTGGGATACGGATCGGCCATCGCTGCTGCTCCGTCAGTGGAACAGCAACCGCAGGCTGTCCCAGGCGCGGCCGAAGAAGCCGGCTGCGGGGACGTCCGCCGCCGGGAAGAGATCGTAAGTAGCGATCGTCTGGCCGTCGACGACGACCTTGGCCTTGCCGACCGGCTTGTTCTTCGCGAGCGGCGCGATCAGCGTCTCCGGCAGCTCGAAGTCCGCCTTCACCGAGCTCACGTGACCGCGCTGGTTGGTGACGTAGAGGTCGCGACCGACTGTCAGGCCGACCTCGTCCTGCTTGCCCTTCCAGACGCGCATCGTGGTGAGCGGCTGGCCGGCCGCGTAAATGCGCCTGGTCTCGAAGAAGTTGAAGCCATAGTTGAGCAACGCGGAGCTCGCTTCCTCGCGGGCACGCATGGAATCCGTGCCCATCACGGCGGAGACCAGCCGCATGTCGCCGCGCTTCGCGGAGGTGACCAGGCAGTAGCCCGCGGACTTCGTGTGGCCGGTCTTGACTCCGTCTACCGTCGGGTCGCGCCACAGCAGGCCATTGCGGTTCTGCTGCGTGATGTCGTTCCAGGTGAACTCCTTCTGCGAGTACCACTTGTAGTACTCGGGGAATTCGTGGATCAGCGCGTTCGCGAGCAGCGCCGCGTCCCGCGCCGTGATGTACTGCTCCGGGTTGGGCATGCCCGCGGCATCGGTGAAGTGCGTGCCCGTGAGGCCGAGCCGCTTCGCGAAGGTGTTCATCATCTGCACAAAGGTGGCTTCGTTGCCGGCCACGTGCTCGGCGAGCGCTACCGTCGCGTCGTTACCCGACTGCACGATCATGCCCTGCAGCAGATTCTCGACCGAGACCTGCGTGCCGACCTCGATGTACATGGCTGAGCCGCCGAGCTTCGGCGCCGCCTGCCGCCAGGCGTTCTCACTCACCGTGACCATGTCCCCGAGCTTGATGCGGCCTTCCTTGAGCGAATGGAACACGACGTAGGCTGTCATCAGCTTGGTCAGGCTCGCCGGTTCCTGGCGTGCATCGGGTTCGAACGCCGCGAGCACGCGACCGCTTTCGTGGTCGATGACGATGAAGCTGCGGGCATTGAGTTGCGGCGGGGGTGGCAACGCCGTGGCGGGCGCTGCGGTGGTTGCAGGAGCCACTGCCGTTGCAGCGTCACTGGCGGTATCCGGGGCGGCGGCATCCTTGTTGTCGGAACCGCAACCGGCAAGAGCGAGGCCGGCGACGAGCGCCAGGGCAAACAGGATTGGCTTGAGCTTCATTTCTGCGTGGAAACCATGGGTCAAAGGTGGATAGGTAGGTTCAGGTGCCGGATGTCGTCGTCGACCATCCGCTCGACGGCGCAGGCGGCTGCGTCGGTGCGGGGGCGACGTACCCGCCGTCCGCAGGCAACGGCAGCCCTGAGCGCCTGGCGCCGATGGCGTCCGCCAGGTCGCTGACGGCGCTCGCATACATGTGACTGCGGTTGTAGCGCGTGATCGCATAGAAATTGGTGAAGCCGACGCGGTATTCGGTTCCGCCCGCCACCTTGAGCGCGACCAGCATCGCCGGTGCGTCCGCAGGCAGGCTCGTCTCGAACTTGACGCCGCGCGCCCGCAACGAACCCACGGTTTCCGTCAGCGCCAGCTTCTCGCTGAGGCCCTCCAGGTTGGCGCTGCTGGCGTCGGCTACCGCCAGGACCGGTTCGCCCGCGCGCCAGCCGTGCACCTTGAGGTAGTTGCCGACGCTCGAAAACACGTCGGCCCAGTCGTTCCAGAGGTCGCGCTTGCCGTCCGCGTCGCCGTCGACCGCGTAGTTGCGGAAGCTGCTGGGCATGAACTGCGGCAGTCCCATGGCGCCCGCGTAGGAGCCGACCGGTGCGAGCGGGTCGAGACCTTCCTCGCGGGCCATCACGAGGTATTGCTCGAGTTCGCTGCTGAAGAACGCCTGGCGGGGCGGGTAATCGAAGGCGAGCGTCGAGAGCGCGTCGATCACGCGGTACTTGCCGACGTTCTCGCCGAAGAATGTTTCGACGCCGACGATGCCGAGCAGGATGTCGACGGGGACGCCGCTTGCGGCCGCGGCCCGCACGAGTTCGGCCTGCTTCAGGCCGTGGACCTCGGCGCCACGCGCGATGCGACGCTCGATCAGGAACTTGGGCCGGTACTCGTCCCACGCCAGCGTGCGCTCGGCCGGCTTCGCGATCGCCTGCAGGATCGCAGGCTTCGATTCGACCTGTGCGAACAGCGCGACGAGCGGCTCTGCCTCGAAGCCGTGCTTCTTGCCGACGCTGGCAATGAAGGCGCCGATGTCGACGCGCGCGGGATCGAATGCCTGAGCATGCACAGCCTGCGCGTGGCCGAGCGCAAGCGCGAGCGCAAGCGCAAAGGGGCGGGCGATGCAGCGGCAGGGGCCGGTGGCCCGCCGGGAGAAAAGTTGCCGTGTCACGTTGAGACCAGTTTGCGGCGGGAGTGGACTGCCATGAGGATACCGAACCCTGCCATGAGGGTCACCAACGACGTGCCGCCGTAACTGACGAGCGGCAGCGGTACACCGACGACGGGCAACAGTCCCGCGACCATGCCGCTGTTGACGAACGCGTATACCGAGAACAGCAGCGTGAGACTGCCAGCCGTCAGGCGGGTGAACGTGTCCTGTGCCTGTGTCGCGATGTAGAGACCGCGACCGATGACGAGCAGATACAGTGCCATCAGCACGATGCAGCCGACGAGGCCCCATTCCTCGCCGATCACGGCGAAGATGAAGTCGGTCGAGCGCTCCGGCAGGAACTCGAGCTGCGCCTGGCTGCCGTTCATGAAGCCTTTGCCGAAGATTCCGCCCGAGCCGATCGCAATCTGCGACTGGATCGTGTGGTAGCCGGCTCCGAGCGGGTCGTTCTGCGGGTTCAGGAACGTCAGCACGCGCTGGCGCTGGTAATCGTGCAGCAGGAACTTCCAGACCACCGGGATGGCTGCCGCGATCACGGCGCCCAATCCCAGGATGTACCGCAGTTGCAGTCCCGCGAGCAGGATGACGAGCCCGCCACCTGCCGCCACCAGCAGCGCAGTGCCAAGGTCGGGCTGCTCGGCGATCAGCAGCGTCGGCACCAGCACGATCAGCGCCACGATGACCAGCGTCGTGAAGTCGGGCGGCAACGGTCTCTCGTGCAGGTACCAGGCGCAACACAGCGGTACCGCGATCTTCATGATCTCGGACGGCTGGAACCGGATGAATCCGAGGTCGAGCCAGCGCTGCGCACCCATCGCGACGTCGCCTGCCACGGCGACGGCGACCAGCAGCAGCAGGCCCAGGCCGTAGAGGAACGGCGCGCCGATCCGCATCACCCGCGGTGGAATCTGGGCGACGATCGTCAGCACGCCGAGGCCGAGTCCGACGCGCGCCGCCTGGCCGAGGAAGACCCGCACGTCCTCGCCTGCCGCGCTGTAGAGCACGATCAGGCCGGCGGCACAGACGGCCAGCACGCTCAGCAGCAGCGGCCCGTCGATGTGCAGGGCGTCGAGCAGGCGCCCCGTCAGCGTGAACGTACGCTGGGCACGGCTCGAGTGCCCGGGGCCGGCGATTTCCGTCCTCATTCGTCGATGCCTCCTGCGGTCGGCGGCGTGGCTGGAGCCGCCGCCTGTGCTGCCTCGCGCGGCAGCAGGTAGGCGTCGAACACCGCTCGCGCAATGGGCCCCGCCGTGCTGCCGCCATGACGGCCATTCTCGACCACCACGGCGATCGCAATCTTCGGATCGTCGACCGGCGCGAACGCGATGAACAGCGCGTGGTCGCGCAGACGCTCGGACACCTGCGATTCGTTGTATTTCTCGTTCTGGCCGATGGAGAAGACCTGCGCGGTGCCGGTCTTGCCAGCGACCTTGTAGGGAGCGCCGGCCTGCACGCGGACCGCGGTGCCGCCGGGGCTCACCACGCCGACCATGCCGCCGATGATGGTGTCCCAGTAGCTGGGATCGTCGACTTTCACGTCGGGCAGCGGGCGGGGCGGCAGCGTCGCGACGGCGCCCGTGCGGGAGTCGCGCACAGCGCGGACGAGGCGAGGCTGGAACCCCTTGCCGCGCATCGCGAGCGTCGCGGTCGCATGCGCCAGTTGCAGCGGCGTCGTCAGCATGTATCCCTGGCCGATGCCGGCGATGACCGTCTCGCCCGGGAACCACACCTGCAGTTCCTTCTTCTTGAATGCCTTCTTCTTCCAGGCCTGCGACGGGACCAGTCCCGAGCGTTCGCCCAGCACGTCGATGCCCGTCTTCTCGCCGAGTCCGAACTGGATCAGGAAGTCGTGCAGGCGGTCGATGCCGATCTGGTCGGACACGCCGTAGAAATACGTATCGCACGACTGCGCAATCGCCTTGTGCATGTCGACGGAGCCGTGACCCTGCTTCTTCCAGTCGCGGAACTTGCGGCTCGAGTTCGGGAACTGCCAGACACCGCGGCAGTAGCGCGTGTCCTCCGCCGCCATGACGCCATACTGCAGCGCGGCCAGTGCGACGAACGGCTTGATCGTGGAACCCGGTGGATAGACACCGCGCAGCGCACGGTCGATCAGGGGCTTGTCGATGTTGTCCGCCAGCGCGCGGTATTCGGGCACCGTAAGGCCGCGCGCAAAGCCGTTGGGATCGAACGTCGGCGTGCTGACGAAGGCGAGAACGTCCCCGTTGCGGGGGTCGATCGCAACGACCGCTGCCCGCTGCGCGCCGAGCGCCGCCTCGGCCACCTGCTGCAGCTTGTGGTCGATCGTGAGGTACAGGTCGTTGCCGGCGATCGGCTCCTTGCGTTGCAGGTCCGGCGCCTTGACGCCGACACGGTCGACGCGACGACCCTGCGCATTGACCAGGAGTTGCTGGTAACCGGTCTCGCCATGCAGCAGCTCCTCGTAATTGCGCTCGATGCCGAGCTTGCCGATCAGCGTCGTGCCCGAGTACTTCGAGACGTCGATGCGTTGCTGGTCCTGTTCGCTGATCGCACCGACATAACCGAGCGCGTGCACGCCCACGCCCGCGTGCGGATAGAGCCGCGTCAGCCGCGGACGGATCTCGACGCCCGGGAAGTCGGGTCGATGCACGGCGAAGCGCGCGAGTTCCTCCTCGGACAGCTGCAGGCGGACCGGCACGGCGTCGAACGCGCGCCGCGCCATGATCGCGCGCCTGGTCCGCGCCACGTCTTCGGCGGGCAGCAGGCCGAGCGCCACGAGCCGGGCCAGCGTGTCGTCGAGGTCGGGGGTCTGCTCACGCGTGAGTTCCAGCTGGTACGCCGGGCGATTGAGCGCGAGGGGTTCGCCTGCGCGATCGAGCAGGAGGCCGCGCGGGGGCGGGATCGGCTCGATGCGGATGCGGTTGCCCTGCGACAGTTCGCTGAAATAGTCGTGCCTGACCACCTGCAGGTAGAAGAGGCGGGCAAACAACGCACCGAGCAGGACCATGATGACGAACGAGGCGGCGACGACGCGGCGGCCGAACATGCGCTGTTCGGCGTGATGATCCTTGAGCCGGGAGTTGCGGGCCATCGCGCTCCTGCGCTCAGGACGAGCGGCGCGTGAGCGAGTCGCCCAGCGCGACCACCAGCGGCCAGAGCAATGCGCCCGAAAGCACCGGCAGCCAGCGTACCCACCCCGTGAAACCATGGCCGGTGAGGCCGTCGATCCAGAACATCAGGAAGTGGTACAGGCCGAGCAGCAGCATGACGATCACTGCCTGCTGCACGATCGGGAACATGCGCATGCGCAACTGCAGCTTGTGCGTGAGGTAACCCACGACGAGGAAGCCGAGCGCGTGCTGGCCGAGCACCATGCCGCGCAACACGTCGAGGAAAAGCCCCGACAGCCACGCATAGCCGAGCCCCGCGATGCGCGGGCTGGTCAGTACGAAATAGATCATCGCGAGCAGCGCGAGATCGGGCCGGAACGGATCGAGCCAACCCGGCAGCGGCACGATCGCGAGCACGAGACCGGCAGCCATGCTGATCCAGTAGAGCAGTCGGCGGGCGAACATGCTCATCGGCCTCATTCGCCACCTGCCTGCGCTGGCGGCGTGACCGTCTCGGGCGATGGCGCCGTCGCAGGCGCAGGCGCAGCCGTTGCGGGGACGTCAGCCGGGGTGCCCGACGGCACAGGTTGTGCAGTAGCTGCAGCGGCGGCGGGTTCGACCCGCGGCTTGAACCAGACCAGCAGCACTTCGCGCGCCTGGTCCAGCCTGGCCGTGGGTTTGGCTTCGACGAGCGCGAACGTGCTGCCGGCGCGCTTCACCTTCGATACCTGCGCCACCGGGTAGCCCGGCGGGAACACGCCGCCCATCCCGGTGGAGAGCAACAGGTCGCCTGCCTGCAGGTCGGATTCGACGGTCACGAACGGCAACGACAGCTTGTTCTGGTCGCCGGTGCCGACGGCAATCGTGCGTACGCCGCTGCGGTTGGACTGCACCGGGATCGCATGCTCGGCGTCGCTGATCAGGATGACCTCGGCCGTGGAGGCGTTGACCTTCGAAACCTGGCCGAAGATGCCGTCGCCGTCGAGCACGGCCTGGTCCTTGAACACGCCATCGGCCGCGCCCTTGTCGAGCAGCACGCGGTGCCGGAAAGGATCGAGGTCGACGTTGAGGATGGAGGCGACCAGCACTTTTTCAGCGATGCCCGCGCTGTTCGCGCGCATTTCGCGCAGGCGCCGGTTTTCTTCCTCCAGCACCGCGAACCGCTGCAGCTGCAGGTTGGCCAGGCGCAGCCGGGCGGTGAGCGCGAGGTTTTCCTGCCGCAGGCGGCTGCGGTCGGCGAAGGACCCCGTCACCCAGTCCGTCGCGCGGAAGGGGAAATCGACCGCGCGCTGCACCGGATAGATGACCCTGCTGAGCGATTCACGGATGCGGTCGATCTGGTGGTAGCGCTGGTCAGCCACCATCAGCCCGACCGAGATCGCCGCCAGCGCAAGGAAATACGCGGTCAGCGGCGGTCCGCGGCCGATGATCGGGCGGGAGTCGTGCGAAAGCTCGACCACGGGGGCCGGGAAGGGTCGCGATCAATCCAGGCCGAACAGGCCCGGACCGTGCTCGTCGATCAGCTCCAGCATCTTGCCGCCGCCGCGCGCCACGCAGGTGAGCGGATCTTCGGCGACCACCACCGGCAGGCCCGTCTCTTCCATGAGCAGCTTGTCGATGTCACGCAGCAGCGCACCGCCGCCCGTGAGGACGATGCCGCGTTCGGCGACGTCCGAACCGAGTTCCGGCGGGGTCTGCTCGAGCGCGGCCTTGACCGCGCCGACGATGCCCTGCAGCGGTTCCTGCAGTGCCTCGAGGATTTCGTTGGAGTTGAGCGTAAAGCTGCGCGGGACGCCCTCGGAGAGGTTGCGGCCCTTGACCGAGATTTCCTTGACGTGCTGGCCGGGGTAGGCCGAGCCGATCTCGATCTTGATGCGCTCGGACGTGGCTTCGCCGATCAGGATGCCGTAGTTGCGGCGCACGTAGTTGATGATGGCTTCGTCAAACCGGTCGCCGCCGATGCGGACCGAGGCTGCGTAGACGATGCCATTCAGCGAAATGACCGCCACTTCGGACGTGCCGCCGCCGATGTCCAGCACCATCGAGCCGCGGGCCTCGTGCACCGGCATGCCGGCGCCGACGGCGGCCGCCATGGGTTCTTCGATCAGGCGCACCCAGCGGGCGCCTGCACCCTCGGCGGATTCCTGGATCGCCCGGCGCTCGACCTGCGTCGAGCCATACGGCACGCACACCAGCACGCGCGGGCTGGGGCGGATCATGCGATTGCCGTGCACCTTCTCGATGAAGAACTGCAGCATCTTCTCGGTGATGGTGAAGTCGGCGATGACGCCGTCCTTCATCGGGCGGATGGCCGTGATGTTGCCCGGCGTGCGGCCGAGCATGTTCTTGGCCTCGGTGCCGACGGCCTCGATTTTCTTGCCGCCGCGGGAGGGTTCCTCGCGGATGGCGACGACGGACGGCTCGTTCAGCACGATGCCTTTGCCGCGGACATAGATCAGCGTATTGGCCGTGCCAAGGTCGATCGAGAGGTCGTTGGAGAAGTAGCCCCGGAGTTTCTTGAACATTTAGGATTCGCGGAAGAAGGAGGGGAGCGCTGCCTTGCGCTAAATCGCGGCAATTTAACCATAGTCACGACATTCCACAAGGTCGCGTGTATGATTTGTGACTGTTTTTTCCAGTCCTTTCGAGCATTTCCAGATGAGCCTGACACGCACCCAGGTCGAGGGGATCGCCCACCTCGCACGCCTCGAGATCACCGAGGCGCAGATGCCCGTGTACGTCGACAGCCTCTCGCGCATCATCGACTTCGTCGAACAGCTCGCGGCGGCCGAAACGGCCGGCGTCGAGCCCATGGCGCACCCGCTTGCCGACCAGGTCCAGCGGTTGCGCCCCGATGCGGTCTCAGAGACCGATCAGCGCGAGAAGTTCCAGCAGAACGCGCCGAGCGTTGCCGCCGGCCTTTACCTCGTGCCCAAGGTCATCGAGTGACGCAGCGACCGTGATCGTGCCATTTCCCGGCGCCGTCGCACGGTTTCGCGCCGGGACCGTGAACCCCGGCACTTTTTCCAGCCTTTTCGCCGTAAACGACCCATGCACACACTGACCGTTTCGGAACTCGCCGCCGGCCTCCGCGCCCGTAAGTTCTCCAGCCTCGACCTGACGCTGCATTTCCTCGGCCGCATCGAACGCCTCGGGCCCGAGCTCAACGCGTTTGTCACGGTGACGGCCGATCGCGCCCTGGCCGACGCCCGGGCCGCGGACGAGACACTGGCAAAGGGCGAGGGCGGCCCGCTGACGGGCGTGCCGGTCGCGCACAAGGACATCTTCTGCACCGACGGTATCCGCACCACGTGCTCGTCGAGGATGCTGTCCAGTTTCATCGCGCCGTATGACGCGACAGTCGTTGCGCGCTGGCGTGCCGCGGGCACAGTGCTGCTCGGCAAGACCAACATGGACGAGTTCGCGATGGGTTCGTCGAACGAGACGAGCTTCTTCGGGCCTGTCAGGAACCCGTGGGACCTCAAGCGCGTGCCGGGCGGTTCGTCGGGTGGCTCTGCCGCCGCGGTGGCGGCCTGCATCGCGCCTGCTGCCACGGGCACCGACACCGGTGGCTCGATCCGCCAGCCGGCGGCGCTCACCAACCTCACGGGCATCAAGCCGACGTACGGCCGCGTGTCGCGCTACGGCATGATTGCGTTCGCCTCGAGCCTCGACCAGGCCGGGGTGCTGGCACGATCGGCCGAGGATGCCGCCCTGCTGCTCGAGGCGATGTCCGGCTTCGATCCCAACGACTCCACGAGTGTCGATCGCCCGGTACCGAACTACGCGGCCGAGCTCAACCAGCCGCTCAAGGGCTTGCGTGTCGGCATCATTCGCGAATTCTTCGGCGCTGGCCTCGATCCAGCAGTCGAGAAGTGCGTGCGCGCGGCAATCGAACAGCTGCAGCAGGAAGGCGCCGTCATCAAGGACGTGAGCCTGCCGAGCCTGCCGCTCTCCGTACCGACGTACTACGTCGTGGCGCCGGCCGAGTGTTCGTCGAACCTGTCGCGCTTCGACGGCGTGCGCTTCGGCCATCGCTGCGAGCAGCCGAAGGACCTGCTCGACCTGTACAAGCGTTCGCGCGGCGAAGGCTTCGGCGCCGAAGTGAAGCGCCGCATCATGACCGGCACGTACGTGCTGTCGGCCGGCTACTACGACGCGTACTACCTGCAGGCGCAGAAGTGCCGCGCATTGATCGCCGCGGACTTCGCGCGCGCTTTCGACGAAGTGGACGTGGTGCTGAGCCCGACGTCACCGACCGCCGCGTTCGAACTGGGCGCCAAGACCAGCGACCCGATCGCGATGTACCTCAACGACATCTACTCGATCGCTGCCAACCTGGCGGGCCTGCCGGGCATCTCGATCCCCTGCGGCTTCGTCAACGAAGGCGGCAAGGACCTGCCCGTGGGCCTGCAACTCGTCGGTCCGCACTTCGGCGAATCGCGGCTGCTCGCGGTGTCGCACCAGTACCAGCAGCACACCGACTGGCACCGGCGCGTCGCGCCAGGCTATGCCTAGGCGCTCTGCGCCAGGGGTTAGGGGTTAGGGGATAGGGGTTAGTGAGGAGGTGACTGCGATGACCATCATGCGAGCATGCAAAGTGCAGTCATTCGACCGACCTCGAGTTCCTTCACTAATCACCAACCACTGGCGGTCACTTCCGACTATCCCCCAACCCCCATCCCCTAACCCCTACCTATGAACTGGGAAACCGTCATCGGCCTCGAGATCCACGCGCAGCTCGCCACGCGCAGCAAGATCTTTTCGGGATCCGCCACCGCCTATGGGGCGGAGCCGAACACGCAGGCCAACCTCGTCGACCTCGGGTACCCGGGCGTGCTGCCCGTACTGAACGGTGAGGCCGTGCGCATGGCGATCCGCTTCGGAGTCGCGACCGGTTCGAAGATCTCGCGTCGCTCGATTTTCGCGCGCAAGAACTACTTCTACCCGGACCTGCCGAAGGGTTACCAGATCAGCCAGTACGAGCGGCCGGTGGTCGAGGACGGCTCGCTCGAGATCGTGCTCGAGGATGGCACGCGCAAGACGATCGGCATCACGCGCGCGCACCTCGAAGAAGATGCGGGCAAGTCGCTGCACGAGGACTTCCACGGGTTGTCGGGCATCGACCTGAACCGCGCCGGCACGCCGCTGCTCGAGATCGTGTCCGAGCCGGACATGCGCTCGGCCCGGGAAGCCATCGCGTACCTGAAGAAGATCCACACGCTGGTCCGCTACCTCGAGATCTGCGACGGCAACATGCAGGAAGGCTCGTTCCGTTGTGACGCGAACGTCTCCGTGCGCCCTGTCGGCCAGGCCGAGTTCGGCACCCGCGCCGAGATCAAGAACGTCAACTCGTTCCGCTTCGTCGAGCGCGCCATCAATTACGAAGTCGAGCGCCAGATCGAGCTGCTCGAGGGCGGCGGCAAGGTGAAGCAGGAAACGCGCCTGTACGATGCCGACAAGGGCGAGACGCGCTCGATGCGCTCGAAGGAAGAGGCGAACGACTACCGCTACTTCCCGGACCCCGACCTGCTGCCACTCGTGATCGACGATGCGACGATCGAGCAGGTTCGGGCCACGATGCCCGAGCTGCCGGACGAAAAAGCGGCGCGGTTCGTGCGCGATCATGGCCTCTCCGAGTACGACGCCGGCGTGCTGACATCGAGCCGTGAACTCGCGGGCTACTACGAGACCGTGGTGCGCAAGCTCGGCGGCCAGCCCAAGCTTGCGGCCAACTGGGTCATGGGCGACCTCGCGGGCGCGCTCAACAAGGACGCCCTCGACATCGCGCAGAGCCGTGTCAGTGCCGACGCGTTGGCAGTCCTGCTGGCACGCATCCAGGACAACACGATTTCCGGCAAGATCGCCAAGGAAGTCTTCGAGGCGATGTGGTCGGACGGCAAAGGCGCAGACGAGATCATCGAGGCCAAGGGCCTGCGGCAGATCACCGACACGTCGGCGATCGAGTCGGCCATCGACGACGTCATGGCGAAAAACCCGGGGCAGCTCGCGGACTACCGTTCGGGCAAGGACAAGCTGTTCGGTTTCTTCGTCGGCCAGGTCATGAAGGCGACCGGTGGCAAGGCCAACCCGGCGCAGCTCAACGACTTGCTCAAGAAGAAGCTATCCGGCTGAGAAAGGGTGCGCAGCACTTCCGCCTATCCCCCAACCCCCATCCCCTAACCCCTGGTTCTGCAGCCATGACCGTGATCCGCGAGGACGACTTCATCCAGAGCGTCGCCGACGCGCTGCAATTCATTTCCTATTACCACCCGCTCGACTACATCGAGCACCTGGGGCGCGCCTATGAGCGTGAGCAGTCGCCGGCGGCAAAGGACGCGATCGCACAGATCCTGACGAACTCGCGCATGTGCGCCGAGGGCAAGCGTCCCATCTGCCAGGACACCGGCATCGTCAACATGTTCCTCAAGGTGGGCATGGACGTGCGCTGGGGAACCAGGCGCAGCCTGGCCGACATGATCAACGATGGCGTTCGCCTCGCGTACAACCATCCCGACAACAAGCTGCGCGCATCGGTCGTCGACGACCCATTGTTTGCGCGCAGGAACACCAGGGACAACTCGCCTGCCGTGTTCCACGTCGAGCTCGTGCCGGGCGAGGAGGTCGAGGTGACCGTCGCGGCGAAGGGCGGCGGCTCGGAGAACAAGTCGAAGTTCGTGATGCTCAACCCGAGCGACTCGATCGTGGACTGGGTGCTGAAGACCGTGCCGACGATGGGTGCCGGCTGGTGTCCACCCGGCATGCTCGGCATCGGCGTAGGCGGCACGGCCGAGAAAGCCATGCTGCTGGCGAAGGAATCGCTGATGGAGCCGCTCGACATGCACGAACTGCTGGAGCGCGGACCGCGCGACCAGGCCGACGAACTGCGCATCGAGCTGTACGAGAAGGTCAACGCGCTCGGCATCGGCGCGCAGGGCCTCGGCGGGCTCACGACCGTGCTCGACGTCAAGCTCAAGCTGTTCCCGACGCACGCCGCGTCGAAGCCGGTGGCGATGATCCCGAACTGCGCCGCCACGCGCCACGCGCACTTCATGCTTGATGGCAGCGGACCCGCCGTGCTCGAGCCGCCGTCGCTGGAGCGGTGGCCCAAGGTCACCTGGACGGCAGGAAGCAGCTCGAAACGGGTCGACCTCGACACGCTCACGCGCGCAGAAGTGGCGAGCTGGAAGCCGGGCGAGACGCTGCTGCTGAACGGCAAGATGCTCACTGGACGCGATGCTGCGCACAAGCGCATCGCCGACTTGTTCGCGAGCGGGCAGGGCCTGCCGCCTGGCGTCGATTTCACGAACCGCGCGATCTACTACGTCGGCCCGGTCGATCCGGTGCGCGACGAAGTCGTGGGTCCCGCGGGTCCGACGACCGCGACACGCATGGACAAGTTCACGGACATGATGCTCGAGAAGACCGGCCTGCTGGTGATGATCGGCAAGTCGGAGCGTGGCCCGGTCGCGATCGAGTCCATCAGGAAGCACCGGGCGGCTTACCTGATGGCAGTGGGCGGCGCAGCCTACCTCGTGTCGAAGGCGATCCGCGCGGCGCGCGTGGTCGCGTTCGAAGAACTGGGCATGGAAGCGATCTACGAGTTCGACGTGAAGGACATGCCGGTCACCGTCGCGGTCGACGCGCAGGGCACGTCGGTGCACGACACTGCGCCGGCCGCATGGTCGGAGAAGATCCGCACGTTGAAAATCCCGGTTCGAGTGGCCTGATCGCTCGATGGCGGAAGTCGACACGCTGCGCCGGTTCGTCTTCGAGCGGTATCCGTTCCGCGGGCAGCTCGTGCATCTGGGGCCGGCGTGGAAAGCCATGATGGAACACCACGACTACCCTGAGCAGGTGCGCGATACCCTCGGTGAGGCGGTAGCCGCAGCGGGATTGCTTGCGTCGACGCTCAAGTTCCACGGGTTGCTGACGCTGCAGCTGCGCGGGGCAGGGCCCATGCACCTGATGGTCGTCGAATGCACGGATGGGCTCGCCCTGCGTGCCGTCGCGCGGTTCCGTGAGCCGCCCGCCTCCGGGGACCTGCGCGAACTGTCGGGTGACGGCACGCTCACGGTGACGATCGAGAACGAAGGCGCGGCGAATCGCTACCAGGGTGTCGTGCCGCTCGCCGGCGCGTCGATGAGCGAGTGCCTGCGCGAATACTTCGAGAGCTCCGAGCAGCTGCCCACGCGGCTCTGGCTGCATGCGGATGGCGAGAACGTCGCCGGACTGTTGCTGCAACGATTGCCGGTCACCGCCAGGCCGACGGGGGTGCTGGAGTCGGGCGCCGGCACCGTGTCGGAGGACGAGGTCGAAGACGCATGGCGTCGTGTGCAGCTGGTGGCAGACACGGTCACCGGGGAGGAACTCGCCGAGCTCGACGACCAGAAGCTGCTGCATCGGCTGTTCAGTGAAGACGACGTGCGGATGTTCGAGTCGACCCCCGTGTTCTTCCGCTGCCGCTGCTCGCGCGAACGCGTCGAGAACATGTTGCGGGCACTGGGCCGCGACGAAGTCGACTCGATGGTCGAGGAATTCGGCCAGGTCGAGGTGCGTTGCGAATTCTGCAGCCGCGCCTATCGCCTGGATGCGGTCGACTGCGTTGCACTCTTCGCCGGGCCGGGTCCCGCTGCAACGGGCGTGCACTGACGTTACCGGCCCCTGCCGTCGCAGCCGGCAGGGGACTTTATGATGCGAAACAGTGAAAATGGCGGCTGCGACTCCAGGAAAAGACATTGCCATGATGGCCGCGACTGCAGATAAATCCGTCACCCGCGGCACGCCTGCCGTTTCGTTCGAGTTCTTCCCGCCCAACGACGATGGCATGGAGCAGCTGCTCTGGGAGTCGATCCAGCGGCTCGCGCCGCTGCAGCCGAGGTTCGTTTCCGTGACCTACGGCGCCGACGGGTCCACGCGCGAACGCACCCACAATGTCGTTGCGCGCATACTCCGCGAGACTGCGTTGACCCCGGCGCCGCATCTGACCTGTGTCGGCGCGCCCGCTGGCGAGATTCTCGACATTGCACGCGGCTACTGGGACATGGGGGTGCGCCACCTCGTGGCGCTGCGCGGCGACATGCCGCCCGGCCAGGCGACGTACCGCCCGCATCCGGAGGGATTCGCGTACGCAGTCGACCTGGTGCGCGGGTTGCACAGCATCGGCAACTTCGACATTTCGGTGGCGGCGTACCCGGAGGTGCACCCGGAGGCGCCGAGCGCGAAATTCGACCTCGACAACCTGCGCGCCAAGGTCGATGCGGGCGCCAGCCGGGCGATCACGCAGTTCTTCTTCGACACCGACGTCTTCCTGCGCTTCCGCGACCAGTGCGCGGCGGCTGGCATCGCTGCCGAGATCGTGCCGGGCATCCTGCCGATCACGCGTTTCCCGCACATGCTGAGGTTCGCCAAGCGCTGTGGCACCAGCGTGCCGGACTGGCTCGTGCACCGCTTCGACGGGCTCGAGGACGATCCGGAAACGCGCCGGCTGATCGCGGCCAGCTGCGCGATCGAGCAGGTCAAGCGCCTGGAGCAGAACGGGGTGAGGGAGTTCCACTTCTACACGCTGAACCGCGCCGAGCTGACCGTGGCCATCTGCCATGCGCTCGGAGTTCGTGCGCCGGCCGGTCGCGCCGCCGCGATTGGAGTCTGAGCTCGACTTGCGACCCACCCGCAACTGCAAGTGTCCGTTTCTGCCGTCCGCTTCCGGGGAACTCCAGTGAACACCATGCGTCGCTCTTCGGTCGCGTCCGCGCTCGTCTGTGCAGCGGTTCTGGCAGGTTGCGCAGGCTCACCTCGGCCCACCCCGGCAGCAGCGACGGCAACCCAGGCTGCCGACACCTACGACCTCATCGTCCGCAACGGCACGCTCTTCGATGGCTCCGGCACGCCCGGACGGCGCGCGGATGTCGGCATTCGTGGTGACCGCGTCGCCTCGGTCGGCGACCTCTCCGGTGCCAGGGCGGCGACCGAGATCGACGCGAGCGGCAAGGCCGTCGCGCCTGGCTTCATCAACGTGCTGTCGTGGGCCAACCTCTCGCTGATCGCCGACGGCCGCGGCATGAGCGACCTCAAGCAAGGGGTCACGCTCGAGATCATGGGCGAGGGCGAGTCCGGCGGGCCGCTCAACGACGCGATGAAGGCCGACATCCTCCAGCACCAGGGCGACATCAGGTACCCGATCGACTGGACGACGCTCGGCGAGTTTCTCGATTCACTCGTGCGTCGTGGCATCTCGCCGAACGTGGCGTCGTTCGTCGGTGCGACGAGCGTGCGCGTGTTCGTGCTCGGTGAAGACGACCGGGATCCAACGCCGGCCGAGCTGGCTCGCATGCAGGACCTCGTGCGGCAGGCCATGCGCGAAGGCGCGCTTGGCGTCGGCAGTTCGCTGATCTATGCGCCGGCATTCTTTGCCGAGACGCCCGAACTGATCGCGCTCGCCAAAGCTGCTGCAGAGTCGGGCGGCGGGTACATCTCGCACGTGCGCAACGAAAGTTACGGGCTCGAGGCGGCGATCGACGAACTGATCGAGATCACACGTGCCGCGGGTGGGCACGGCGAGGCGTATCACCTGAAGGCGGCCGGCGAGGCCAACTGGGGCAACATGGGGCGCGCGATCGCAAAGATCGAGGAGGCTCGCCGGCAGGGCGTGGCGGTGAGCGCGAACATGTACACCTACACCGCCGGATCGACCGGCCTCGATGCCGCGATGCCGTTGTGGGTGCAGGCAGGTGGACTCGACGCGTGGGTCGCGCGGTTGAAGGATCCGCAGCAGCGTGCACGCGTGATCGCGGAAATCCGCAATCCGCCCGCCGGGGAGGAGAACCTCTTCCGCACGGCGGGTTCGCCCGACCGCGTGCTGTTCGTCGGCTTCAAGAACCCCGCACTCAAGCCGCTCACCGGCAAGACGCTGGCGGACGTGATGAAGATGCGCGGCACGAGCGCCGAGGACACGATCGTCGATCTCGTGATCGAGGATGACTCACGCGTGCAGACGGTCTATTTCCTGATGAGCGAGGACAACGTCAAGCTCGGGCTGTCGCAGCCGTGGGTCAGCCTCGGTTCCGACGCCGAAGCGCTGGCGCCGGAGGGCGTGTTCATGAAGTCGAGCACGCACCCGCGCGCGTACGGCAACTTCGCGCGCCTGCTCGGCAAGTATTCGCGTGATGAAAAGCTGATGCCGCTGGAGGAGGCGATTCGTCGCCTCACTCGGTTGCCCGCCTCGAACTGGAAACTGCAGGATCGCGGTTGCCTCGACGCGAATTGCTACGCTGACGTCGTTGTCTTCGACCCGGCGACCATCGCGGACAAGGCGACGTTCGATGCCCCGAAGCAGTACGCCGTGGGCATCGAGCACGTGCTGGTCAACGGCGTGCCGGTGATTCGGAACGGCGAGCACACGGGCGCAAAGCCTGGGCGAGTCGTCCGCGGGCCGGGCTATCGGCCTTGAACAGTGACATGTCGCAACGACATGACTGCCTGCGGAGAGTCATGTCTAGAATACAGCTGGCGTTGGTCGACTTCTCCTGGCTGGAAGGGTCCCTGAGTGACGAAATCACTGGCGGTCATAGCCGGCATCGGCGGCATCAATGCGGCGGGACGGAGTTCATCTCATCACGGTTACCGGCGCTCGATCATCGACGTCCTGGAGCAGGGCCTGACGGCCGGGACGATTCGCAGCCTGGCGGGTCTGATGGGCCTCAAGGGGCAGATCGACGCCGAAAAGCGCGACTACGTCCTCGAGCACACGCTGGTGCGTGGCCTCGAGCCGGAACTCCTCGACCCGAGGAACGTGGCGTGGAACTGCAAAGCCCGCGTGACACCCGGACAAGGGCCTGTCTCGTTCCTCGTATCTCAGCGAGACCTGCCCGATCGCCTGCCGGCAGGCTGGACTATTGGCGAGAGCGTCGCCGGTCGTGTTCGCATCAGTGTGCCGGAGGAGGCCGAAGTCTTCTTGCCCGTGACGCGGGCGCTGGAAGTCAGTGCCGCCGGCCAGCTTCCTACCGGTTTCGATCCCAAGTCGCTCTACCCGGGCCGCGGTCACCCCAGGGCGGTCCAGATCGCGCTCTTTGCAGCGAACGACGCACTCGGTTCGCTGGGCATCGACTGGGGCACGCTGATGCAGCACGTGCCGCCGGATCGAGTCAGCGTGTACGCCGGCAGCGCCATGGGGCAGCTTGACCAGGAGGGCAATGGCGGTTTGCTCTCATCCCGCTACCGCGGCCTGCGACCCACGTCGAAGCAGGTGCCCATGGGTCTGGCACAGATGCCCGCGGACTTCGTCAATGCCTACCTGCTCGGCAGCGTCGGCCAGACGGGTCACAACATGGGCGCCTGCGCGACCTTCCTCTACAACCTTCGGCACGGGATGTTCGACATCGTCTCCGGCCGATCACGTGTTGCCCTGGTCGGTGGTGCTGAGGCGCCGCTTTGCGCGGATGTGATCGAGGGCCTCGCGACGATGGGGGCCCTGGGAACGGACCAGGCGTTGCTCAACCTGGACCGGCGCAGGGGCGTGACTGAACCCGACCTCCGCCGCGCCTGCCGGCCCTTTGCCGAGAACAGCGGTTTCACCATCGCCGAGGGCGCGCAGTTCGTCGTGCTGCTCGACGACGCGCTTGCCGTCGAGCTCGGTGCGGTCATTTTCGGCGCAGTAACCGATGTCCAGGTGCAGGCCGACGGCTACAAGAAGTCGATCTCGTCACCCGGCGTTGGCAACTACATTACGTTCGCCAAGGCCGTGGCTCGTGCGATGCGGGACTTTGGCGAGGAGTCGATACGCCACCGCAGTTTCGTGCAGGCGCACGGCACCGGCACTCCGCAGAACCGGACCACCGAGTCCCAGATCCTGAATCGGGTCGCCACCGCATTCGGCATAGAGAACTGGCCGGTGGCAGCAATCAAGTGCTTCGTGGGCCATACCATGGCGGCGGCAGGCGGTGATCAGCTCGCTTCGACTCTCGGCGTGTTCGAGCACGGCATCCTGCCCGGCATCGCGACGATCGACGAGGTTGCTGCCGACGTCGAACGCGATCACCTGCGGCTTTCACCAAGGCCACTAAGTCGCTCTCCCACGGACTGGGATGTGTCCTTCTTGAATTCCAAGGGCTTTGGCGGCAACAACGCCACCGCGACGATCATGTCGCCGGGGATCGCCTTGCAGCGGCTCGAGCAGCGGCACGGTGGTCGCGCGCTGGCAGCATGGCGTCAACGCAATGAAGCTGTCGTACAGAAGGCCGTGGCCTGGGACCAGGCGTTGACCGAGGGAACCGCCAGGATCGTGTACCGATTCGATCACGAAGTCAGAAGCGAGAATCACGTTCGGATCGAGAACGGAATGATGTACATCGAAGGCCTGGCACCCATCTCGCTGCTCGATTGAGTCGGCGCCCTTGCCCCGTGACCGCAAGTGCCACCCGCACGGTCCTGGCGCTGCTGCCGCGCACCAGGCTGCCCATTGGCAACTCCACGCGCCTGCCTACCGCCTTTGCGCCGCGCTCGTATCCCGCACCGCCTTGAACTCGCTGCCCGGGTTCCACTGCGGCCACGCGCGCGAATACGCGAGCTGCCCGGCCATCTGGTAGACGAGCGTGACGTCCTGGGCCGCGCCGCTCAGGTCCCAGGTCGCGCTCCAGCGGTCGCAGGCCTGGTGGTAGCACTTCGCCGTGAATTCGGCGACCCAGCGGTCGCCTGCTTCGCGGCCGCCGTTGACGAGGTCGTGGCCGCCGCCGATACCCATCAACAGCAACGTGGGCACGCCACGCCTGGCGAACGGGAAGTGATCGGCACGGAAGGCGAGGCCACGCTCGGGTCTTGCGTCAGGCGTAACGACGCGGCCCTGGCCGGCGGCTTCTTGCGTCAGCAGTGAATCAAGCTCGTTCTGGCCGGCGCCGACCAGCACGATGTCGCGCGCGAGGCCGTTCGGCTGCAGCACGTCCATCGTGAAATTGGCGACGGTGGTCTCGAGCGGCAGCCATGGGTGGTCCGCGTAGTATTCGGATCCCAGTAACCCGCGTTCTTCGGCGGTCCATGCCGAGAACACGATCGTGCGGTCCGGACGCGGGCCTTGCTTGAATGCGCGCGCGATTTCGATCGCGCCGGCCATGCCGATGGCATCGTCGAGCGCGCCCGCGCGGAATCGCAGGCCGTTGGCGTCGGGCTCGCCGCCACCGTACGCGTCCCAGTGTCCGCCGACCATGATGCTTTCGTTCGGATACCGCCCGCCGGTGATCTTGCCAATCACGTTGTGGCTGTCGATGCGAGCATGGGCGAGCGGGAAATCCGCCGCGAACGTCGAATCCCGCAACTCGATGGGTTGGAATGCCTTGCTGCGCGCACTCTTCTTCAGCACTTCGAAATCGAGGCCCGCGCCGCGCAGAATCTCGACCGCCGCGTCCCGATGCAGCCACGACTGCAGCAGCAGCTTTTCCTTCGCGGGATCGGCTCGCACGATGTCGTAGCCTTCGCCGTTCGGCGCGATCGCCGTGTTCCAGCCATACGCCGCGGCTTCCGTCTCGTGCACGATCAGCGCAGCGATCGCACCGCGCCGCGCCGCTTCCTCGTACTTGTACGTCCACCGCGCGTAGTAAGTGGCCGCTTTGCCGCCGAACTTGCCGTACGCGTCCTCACCCGGAATGGCTTCGAAGTCCGGGTCGTTGACGAGGTACACGGCAACCTTGCCGCGCAGGTCGACGTCCTTGTAGTCGTCCCAGCCGCGCTCCGGCGCGCTGACGCCATAGCCGACGAAAACCAGCGGCGCATTCTCTATGCGCACGCGATCAACAGGACGCAGGGCGAGGGCGGCCATGTCCTGTTGCTGCACCAGCGCGCGCCGCGTGCTGGCCACGGTAACGCTCATGGACGCATCTGCCGGCACCTGCGTGCGCACGAGCGGCACGACCTGGACATAGGAGCCATCCGGTCCGGCCGGCTCGAGACCCACGGTTTTGAATTGCTCGACGAGGTAAGCGATGGTTTTCGTCTCGCCCGGCGTGCCCGGCGCGCGCCCTTCGAACTCGTCGGACGACAAGGTTCGCGTGATGTCCGACAGGCGCTGCGGGTCGATGAGGTACTTTCCGGGCACGTTCTTTACTGGCGCGTCCGTCGCCTGTTCGATCCTTGCCGGCGTCGCGGCCTGTATGACGGTCGAGGTCAGCAGCGGCAGGTTCAGCAGCGCCACGGTCAAGCGCAACGCAATCTTCGTCATGTGTCGTAATCCTCGAGCCTCGCCTCGCGCAGCAGGCGCTGGTAGCGAATCG
>Ga0209253_10000451_pt1 | contig 35221 bp, 28 predicted proteins | sample FrelakmetBRP12BR_FD_187145 | JGI IMG/M metagenome (GOLD analysis project Ga0209253, IMG submission 187145) | Freshwater lake sediment microbial communities from the University of Notre Dame, USA, for methane emissions studies - BRP12 BR (SPAdes)... | ecosystem: Environmental > Aquatic >... | reverse complement strand
GGGGGGGGACGTTCTTGATGATGGTGGGTTTTGTTCTTGCAGTTCTCAAACGATCAAAGGAGTCCTGATGGAACAACACGAAAGCAAGCCGTTGCCGAATAATGCCCCCGGGAAATACTTCACGACGGTGGTCTGCGACGGGTGTGCGTACTGCGCTTCGGTGGCGCCGGAGAACTTTGACTTCGAGAAGACCACGAATACCTACTTCGTTGCGCGACAGCCCGCAACTCCGGAAGAGGAGGAGTTTCTTCTCGAAGCGCTCGAAGATTGTCCGGTGGATGCTATCCGCGCGGCGGAACCCACGGCGACCGTAGAGACAAAATGATCGGCCCGACCGATACCGGAAGCATAGGGTTCGATGCCATGAAGACCCCCTACGAGGTCGATGAACGCGAGTATCCCCACGGCGGATCCTTCGAAGAGCAATGCCTGTTTCTCCTCCGGTACGCGGTCCTTGCCCCTTCGACGCACAACACGCAGCCGTGGAAGTTTGCGGTTCACGAGAATGGCATCGAAGTCTTCGCCGACTATACACGCCGGATGCCGGTGGCCGACCCCGGAAGCCGGGAGCTCCTGATGAGCGTCGGTGCGGCGATCAGGAACCTGCGGATTGCAGCGGCCCGTTTCGGTCTGGCCTGCAGGGTCGATTACGACTACAGCGGCGGAAGCGAGCGCCCGCTCGCGATGATCAGCCTGATGGCTGCGCGGGCTGACGCCCCGGCCGACCCGGCAATCGGAACCTTGTTCGCCTCGATCACCAAACGCCACACAAACCGTCACCCGTTTCTCTTTTCACGCGTACCAGGGTCAGTGCTGGACCGGCTGCGAAAAGCCGCGGAAGGAAGCCAGTCTTCGCTCGTTCTTTCCACTGACGGAAAACTGAACAAACAGGTGGCCAACCTCGTCGCTGCCGCCGACCGGATGCAGCAGGCTGATCCGAACTTCCGAAAGGATGTGGCGGAATGGGTTCGGCCCGACTGGACGGAAAAGTACGATGGTCTTACGGGGGCTGCGCTCGGCATGAGTCCCGTCGCTTCTGTCGTTGGTCCCTGGACGACGCGGGTGCTGGACCTTGGCCGTGTCCGCGCGGCACACGACAAGAATCTCTGCGTCGAGGCCCCGGGGCTCATGGTGATCGCCGGGGAAGACGCCGTACCGTGCTGGCTTGATGCCGGAGAGCTACTCGAGAAGCTTCTCCTCACCGTGACCGCCGAGGGACTGCACACCAGCTACTTCAACATGCCGATCGAGGTGCCGGACCTCCGGCTAGAGCTCCGGACGCTCCTGGGACTCTCGAGCTGGCCGCAGCTCCTGTTGCGGATCGGTTATTGCCTGACTCCTACTCCGGTCACGCCGCGGCGTCCGCTGGAGGAGGTGCTGATTAGTTACTCGCGACTTTGAAAGGCGGAATGCCATGGAACACAGACAGGATCCGAACGACACATCAGAAGCCGATGGATACTCCACCGAAGCCCACTTGATTTATGGCAAGATGGACGATCCGCGTTGGGATTACAGTCACCATCTCCTCCCGCCGATCTCCTCGTCTGCGACCTTTCGGCTCGATAGCGCCCAGCGAGGTGCCCAGGGCTTCACCGAATTCGCGCACCACACCGATGAGCTCTCGGTAGAAACCCGTGCTCCGATCTACATCTACGACCGGCTGGGCGAGCCAAACAAAGACATGCTGGAACAAAACCTCGCGTATGCGGAGCAGGGAGACATTGCCGTGACGTTCGCCAGCGGCATGGCTGCGATCTCCGGCGTTCTCGGCATTTTGACTGGGGCCGGAAGCGAAATCGTGGCGCACAAGACTCTCTACGGCTGCACCTACTCACTGATGACGAACTGGTACCCGCGCCTCAAGATCAAGACAAAGTTCGTGGACTTCACGCAGTCAGCCGAAGTCGAACGGGCCATTACAAAAGACACGCGGGTTCTCTACATGGAATCCCCCGTCAATCCCACGCTCCGGCTGATCGACCTGGCGGCGATCGCCAAGATCGCTACGGCGATCAACAGGACGCGGAGCAAGGAAGATCGTGTCTACACGGTTGTCGACAGCACCTTCGCAACCCCGTTCTGTCAGCGGCCTCTCACACTCGGGATCGACTTCGTGGTTCACTCGCTCACGAAAGCGATCGGAGGCTTCGGCACCGATATCGGAGGGGTAGTGATCGGCCCACGGTGGAGCTATGACATGCTGATGCTTTTCCGGAAGGACTTCGGCGGCGTGCTATCGGCCAAGAGTGCCTGGCCGGTACTCGTTCAGGGTCTCCCCTCACTGGCTGTCCGCATGCGCCAGATGCAAACGACTGCTATGAGAGTTGCGGAATTCCTCAGTACGATGCCCCAGATCGGATGTGTCCACTATCCCGGCCTCCCGCAGTTTAATCAGGCCGAGCTCGCCCGCCGGCAAATGGTGGACTATGACGGCGGCTTCGCCCCCGGGGCGATGATCTATTTTGTCATGAAAGGGGAATCCGCCCATGCCTCCCTGAAAACGGCGGAGCGGTTCATTAACCACGTCGCGCAGAATGCGTACTGCATCACGCTTGCGGTGAGCCTCGGTAATATCCGGACACTCATCGAACACCCCGGCTCCATGACCCACTCCGCCATCCCGGCTGACGAGCAGGTGGCCAAAGGGCTCGACCCGGGCGGCATCCGGCTCGCGATTGGCCTGGAAAAGCCGGAAGACATCATCAAGGACCTGCGTACGTCGCTTGAAACGGTCCGGTAGATCCTGTGTAAACGTTCACCGCGCAATTCCAAGGAGACGGGTCGATGGCTAAAGGATCGGTTGTCTTTGATATCGAAACATGCAAAGGCTGCGAGCTCTGCATTGAAGCATGCCCGCAGGAGAGCATCCAGCTTTCTCCGAACATCAACGCGCAGGGATACCATTACGTGGTGTTGGTGAAGGACAACTGCACCGGGTGCACCAACTGCGCGCTGGTGTGCCCGGACGCGGTGATTACCGTGTACCGGGAGAGGAAGAAGGAGAAGGTCCTGGTGGCGACAATCTCCAACGTCACGGGGAATATTACGGTTACCATTGACGATGAAAGGAAATGACCGTGAGTGATGTCCAGCTGATGAAGGGCAATGAGGCGCTTGCAGAGGCGGCCATCCGGGCCGGTTGCCAGGCGTACTTCGGCTACCCCATCACGCCGCAGTCGGAAATTCTCGAGTACCTTGCGGACGAAGGGCGAAAGCGCGGCATGGTCGTGCTCCAGGCGGAAAGTGAGGTGGCGTCGATCAATATGGTGTACGGCGCAGCGGGGGCCGGGGCGCGGGCAATGACCTCGTCGTCCAGCCCGGGGATCAGCCTGATGCAGGAAGGGCTCTCCTATATTGCGTGCGCAGAACTCCCGTGCCTGATCGTCAATGTGAACCGCGGCGGGCCCGGCCTGGGTACCATCCAGCCATCGCAGGCCGACTATTTCCAGGCGACGAAGGGCGGGGGGCATGGCGACTACCGGCTCATCGTCCTTGCACCGGCGAGTGTTCAGGAGATGGCGGATTTTGTCTACGAGGCGTTCGACCTGGCGGACAAATACCGAAACCCCGTGCTGATCCTTTCGGACGGAGCGCTCGGGCAGATGATGGAGAAAGTGAAATTTCCGGACTACAACCCTGCGGACCACATGGTGCCCAAGCCGTGGGCGACAGTCGGGAAGCCGAAGAGCCGCGAACGGAACGTCATTACCTCGTTGCACATCGAGCCGGAAAAGATGGAGCAGATCAACATCCGGCTTCAGGAAAAGTACAAAGTGATCGCCGAGAACGAGACGCGGTACGAAACCGTGCAGGCCGACGATGCGGAATACCTCATCGTCGCGTACGGGCTGGCGGCCCGGATCGCGCACGGTGCCGTGGAAATGGCGCGCACCGAGGGTATCCGCGCGGGGCTGCTCCGGCCGATCACTCTTTTTCCGTACCCCTCCCGGCCGCTGCGCTCGCTGGCAGATCAGGTCGCCGGCATGCTGGTGGTCGAAATGAACGCCGGCCAGATGGTCGAAGATGTACGCCTGGCAGTCGACGGCCGCGTCCCGGTTTCCTTCTACGGCCGCATGGGCGGCATCATCCCGTCGCCGGAGGAAGTCGTCCACGCACTGAAGGCGATGATACGAAAAGAAGCGACGAAACACGAGGAGGTATACTGAGATGGATACCGTGCTGACAGAGCCCGAACTTCAGCAGATGGAATGTGTGTACGAAAAGCCGGATACGCTGACCGACACGCGGTTCCACTACTGCCCCGGTTGCGGCCACAGCGTGGCGCACCGCGTTCTGATGGAAGTAGTGGATGAGCTCGGGATTGCGGAACGGACCGTTGGTGTGGCGCCGGTCGGATGCTCTGTCTTTGCGTATCAATACATGAACGTGGATATGCAGGAAGCGGCGCACGGGCGGGCGTCTGCGGTCGCGACCGGCATCAAAAGAGTCTATCCGGACACATACGTCTTCGCGTATCAGGGTGACGGTGACCTGGCCGCCATCGGGACGGCAGAGACCATCCATGTGGCGAACCGCGGGGAGAATATTCTGGTGATGTTTATCAACAATGCGATCTACGGCATGACGGGTGGCCAGATGGCCCCCACCACACTTCTGGGGATGAAGACGACAACCTCCCCCACCGGCCGGACGGTCGAGACCGCCGGGTTTCCAATGAAGATCGCAGACATTGTGGCGATGCTGCCGGGCACATACTTCGTTACTCGCCAGTCGGTCCACACCGCGAATGCCGTCCGCCAGCTGAAGAAGGCCGTTACGAAGGCGTTCCAGTACCAGAAGGAGAAGAAAGGACTCTGCTTCGTGGAGGTAGTCTCCAATTGCCCGTCCGGATGGAAGATGACACCCGTCCAGTCCAACGAATGGCTCGTACAGAATATGCTCACAATGTACCCTCCGGGCGACATCAAGGTTCCCAAATGACTCGCCGCCCACGTAAGAATCGCAAAGGATGAATCCATGACGCACGAGTTAGTGTTCGCAGGATTTGGGGGTCAGGGCGTGCTCTCGATGGGTATGACGCTCTCTTATGCGGGCATGATCGAAGGAAAAGAGATCAGCTGGATGCCCTCCTACGGTCCGGAGATGCGCGGGGGGACGGCCAACTGCACCGTGATTATTGCGGACGGCCAGATCAGCTCTCCGATCATCACCAAGTTCGACGCTGTGGTTGCCCTGAACCAGCCGTCCCTTGTCAAATTTGAGAATGCTGTGAAGCCGGGCGGACTGCTGCTCTATGATTCCACGAGCATTATCAACCCTCCCACACGCACCGACATCCAGGTCCTCCCGATCGCCGCAAGCGATGAGGCCGTGAAGATGAAGAACACGCGGATCATGAACATGATTGTGCTCGGCGCCCTCCTGGAGCGGACGAAGGTCGTGGAAATCGAGTCGGTGCTGAGGGCGCTGAAAAAGGTACTGCCGGAACGGTATCACCACCTGCTCCCGCTCAACGAGCAGGCGCTCAGGAGGGGGATAGAGCTGGCGTCTGAGGTACAGCTCGCATGATTGCGCATCGGTGATCGAGGCGCATCCCGATCAGCCAATTGAGGATGGAGGGGCGATGAAACCCAAATGTGTCCACTCGTGCAAAGGACTCTGCAATGCGCTCGAGATTGCGGAGCACCGGGAGAGCGACGCGATCGAGGAGTACCGGCAGTTCGCCGCAACGTGCGACTATCCGGACGTACGGGAGATCCTGGAGTCGCTTGCACGGGAACGCGAGAAGATGCTGCAGATCCTCCGGGAAAAGCGGGAGATTCTCGCCGTTCGATTCAACATCGTTGACCGGATCAACGAAAGTTTTTCCTGATATGCCGCATCCACCACATGACATGCTGAACTGGAGCGAAATGTCCATCCAGGAGATCCTGGCGCTGGCCATTGCTGACGAGGAAGAGGCGCGTGACTACTACCGGCACGCCGCCGGGCTTGCGGGGAACATGCACACCCGCCGCGTGTTGATGGGCCTCGCAGAAATGGAGCAGGGGCACGCCGAGACTCTCCGCAAGGAGCTCGAAGAACTGAGCGTGCAGAGGGACCTGGAGGCAGGGATGGCCGATTGACCGTGCGGAAGGTGATGCCCGAGGGCGTGTTGCCCCGGTTCAGTGGTGTCTTCATTCCACCAGGGAGGAGGTACCATGAAAAAGACCATCGCACAGGTCGCGACGCTCGTCGTTCTCACGATCGCTGGAACCGCGGGCGCGGTCATTGTCGGACTGCTCGTCTACGGGAGCAGCGTTTTTAATGTTGCCAGCCCGGGCTTTTCGTTCGTCTCGTTCGGGTTCAGCGGGGCACTGATCTTTGCATTCTACCACGTCAAGGGACTCTCCGAAGCGATTACCGCATCGGTGATCATCAGCGCGGTGCAGTTTGTCGCAGGCTCTTCGTATATCACCATGCTTCGGGCCATCCTCTTCTCCTTTGGGCTGAACATTCCGGTTGTCGCCCTCGCGTTCATCTTTGAGCGGAAGATCACCCAGAAGTGGATTAAGGTTGTTGTCGTTGCCCTGACGTACGGAGCGATGTTCGTCGTCCTTACCCTCCTGGTTGACGTGCTGTCAGGCTCCACCGGCCTCCCCGCGACGCTCTTCAGAGAGAATTTTGTGGATGGACTGCTGCTGGGATTGGGGCTCGCGCTGGGCATCGAAGCGGGTGAAGCGGTGATGCATTCATTGGAACATCCAGTCGTTACGCAGAAGCATGCGTAGAGAGGGATCACCAGTTCACGCCAGATCCCGCGGTGACATGGCCAGCCATGTCACCGGTCAAACAATCCGAAACAACAGCGAGCTATGAGCAAATACACGATCGCATGGTTGCCCGGCGATGGCATCGGGAAGGACGTCATGGATGCCACGCGTATCGTTCTCAACAAGATGCAGCTGGACGCGGAGTACGTTCACGGCGATATCGGCTGGGAATTCTGGTGCAAGGAGGGGGATGCCCTCCCTCAGCGCACCATCAACCTCCTGAAGAGCGTCAACGCCGCCATGTTCGGCGCCATCACCTCCAAGCCGATGAAAGCCGCGGAAGCGGAACTCGTCCCGGATCTGAAAGGGAAAGGCCTGATCTACCGCTCGCCGATCGTGCGGATGCGACAGATGTTTGACCTCTACATCTGTCTGCGTCCCTGCAAAGCGTATCCAGGGAATCCCCTGAATTTCAAGGACGGCATTGATCTCGTGGTCTTCCGCGAGAATACTGAGGATCTCTATGCCGGCGTAGAGTTCAGCCCCGTCCCCCAGGAACTCGCCGACGTCCTCGGGAGGCTCTCGAAACCGTTCCATGTGTTCAAAGGGCTTCACGGCGACCAGTACGCAATCTCCTGCAAAGTGAACACGAAGAAGGGCTCCGAGCGGATCGTCCGGGCAGCGTTTGAATTTGCCAAGAAACACAACCGTCGGAAGATCACCATCGTCCACAAAGCGAACGTGGTGCGGGCCACGGATGGACTCTTTTTCGAAGAGGCAAAGAAGGTCGGCCACGAGTATCCCCATATTCAGATGGACGATGCGAACGTTGACGCCATCTGCATGTGGCTCATGAAGAACCCGCACAGCTACGACGTCCTTGTCGCGCCGAATCTGTACGGTGATATCATCTCCGATCTTGCGGCCCAGATGGTGGGCGGACTCGGGTTCGGGTGTTCGGGCAACATCGGGCACCGGCTGGCCGTCTTCGAGCCGTCGCACGGCTCGGCGCCAAAATACGCCGGGCAGTACCGGGTCAATCCCATCGCGACTATTCTTGCGGCGAAGATGATGCTCGACTGGCTGGGTGAAACGGAGAAGGGAACCCGCCTCGAGCAAGCAACCGCATCGGTCATCAAGGAGGGAAAGGTCCGCACGTACGATATGGGAGGGACCCATTCGACGATGGAGATCGCCGAGGCAATCGCGGCGAAGGTGTAAACACCCATGGGCTTCATATTCGCTGCGGGAAGAGGAAACCGGTGAACGATCTGATCATCCACGAAGTGGGCATGCGGGACGGCCTGCAAATGGAAAAGCAAACCGTCCCGATGGAACAGAAGCTCGGGTGGATTCGCGGACTCGCGCACGCCGGTGTCGATATCATCCAGGTCGGTTCTTTTGTCCATCCGACGAAGGTTCCGCAAATGGCCGATACGGATCAGCTGTTTCAAGAGCTGAACGGGCCGGAGAACAAGCCGGCGGGCGTTCTTCTATCGGGCCTGGTCCTGAATGAGAAGGGGCTTGAGCGTGGACTCGCCTGTGGTGTTGAGATGTTCTGCATGGGCGTGTCCGCAAGCGAAACGCACAGCCAGAAGAACACCGGCATGTCCATCGCCGAGGCAACAGAACGCATTATCGCCATCGCAAAAATAGCGGAGCAAGAAAGAAAGAAGGTTCAGGTCTCCGTCCAATCCGCATTCGGGTGCGGCTATGAAGGGTTTGTCCCGCGGGAGCGTGTCGTGGAGATCGTTCGCCGGTATCTCGATGCAGGGCTGAAAAGCATCAGCCTTGCAGACACGGCGGGCCATGCTTCGCCCGACCAGGTCCAGCAAATGTTCGAAACTGTCCTGAAGCTCGCCGACGATACGGAACTGGCATGTCATTTCCATAACACGTATGGCATGGCGGTTGCGAATTGCTATGCGGCAATGCAGGCGGGCGTCAAGTCGTTCGAGTCATCAGTGGCGGGGTTGGGTGGCTGCCCGTTCACGAAGATCGCGGGGGGAAACGTGAGCACGGAAGACCTGGTGCACATGTTGCACCGGATGGGTCTCCGTAGGGATATCCGGCTCGAGGGATTACTTGAAGTCGCCGCTGACGTGAGCCGCTTTTTCGGCCGGGAGATGCCCGGGACTGTCTATAAGACCGGTGCAATTCCGGAGATTCAACCTTCGTGACGCGGGACACTATTGAGGAGTAGAGCGGTTCTTTGCGCCCTTGCGCTGTCCACTGCACTCGTTCCGCCGCCTGGCAAGGCGCAACAAGCCCTACGTTCGCCGTATCTCGTGAATCCCGACCTGGCGATAGGCTACGTCGACAGCTGCACGAACTTCTGGATGACCGCCTATGATTCGGTCAACGGGGGATTCTCTGCCAATGTTGACAGAGCCGGACAGCTTCTTGCGTCGTGGGGAACGAACGAGAACCTGGTCAGCCAGACCCGGAACGCTTACGGGTTCGTCCGGGGGTTCATGATGACCGGCAACGAGAGCTCGAGGTAGCCTTTGACGCCTCGGGAACGTATTTCTACCGGCCTGAGGCCGGATCCTTCGCGGTGACAAAACGGATGCTTCTGGTTCGACAGTCCAACACACGACAGCCTGTATGATGACGGAAGATTCAAAGAGGCTTCTCTCAGGCATTCGGATTCTCGATCTGACCAATGTTCTCTCCGGGCCCTTTGCGACGCTTCACCTTTCACTGCTGGGTGGTGAAGTCATCAAAATTGAAAACCCGGTCGATGGCGACCTTGCGCGAAGGCTCGGGAACGTGACGAAACTGAACGAGCAGCTGATGGGGACAAGCTTCCTGGCGCAGAATGCCAACAAGAAATCGGTGACCCTCAATCTGAAAGAGCCCCTGGCACGGGAGATTTTCAAGAAGCTCGCGGCGACGTCCGATGTTGTGGTCGAAAACTTCCGCCCTGGCGTCATGGATCGGTTGGGAGTCGGGTACGAAGTGTTGGGCAGGATCAATCCGCGGATCATCTACTGCGCCATTTCGGGATTCGGACAAACCGGTCCTGATGCCATGAAGCCGGCGTACGATCAGATCATTCAGGGCTTGAGCGGCGTCATGGCGGTCAATGGTGACGAAAGGCTGAATCCACTGCGCGCCGGTTTCCCGGTGTGCGACACGGTTGGCGGTCTGAACGCTGCGTTCGCTGTCATGGCAGCGCTCTTCCACCGTGAGCGTACCGGAGAAGGACAGTTCATCGATATCGCCCTGCTTGATTCGATTATGCCTCTGATGGGCTGGGTCGCTGCAAACCTCCTGATTGGAGGCCAGCAGCCGGTGCTGATGGGGAACGACAATTTCACTGCCGCGCCGTCCGGCACGTTTGTCACGCAGGACGGTTATATCAACATTGCCGCCAACAAGCAGGAACAGTGGGAAGCGGTAACGGAAGTGTTGGGCGTGCCGGAGCTGAGAACGGATCCCCGCTTCGAAAAGAGGGACATCCGGAAGAGGAACCGGAAGGAACTGACGCCACTTCTCGAAGCCAAACTAAAAGGGAAGCCGACGAAACACTGGGTTGATGCTCTGAATGCGAAGGGCGTCCCGTCGGGCGAGATCCTGAGCCTTGACGCCGCGTTGAACGCCGACCAGATCAGATACCGCAACACCATCCAGGCCATTCGCGAAGATGGAATAGGAGAACTGAAGCTGTTCAACCTGACGGCCAGGTTTGAGAAAACCCCGGCTGTTATGGAAAGTGCCCCGCCGCGGCTCGGCGCACATACACGGGAAGTCCTTCAGACGCTCGGGTATTCTGAGGAAGAGGTGGAGAGCCTGAGGGAAGAGGGAATCGTATAAGGAGAGAGCAGATGGGAATGACGGTAGTTGAAAAGATCCTTGCCAGGGCCAGCGGAGAAGTGTCGGTCAAGGCCGGGGATGTGCTGGAGCCGAGCGTTGATCTGGCAATGTCGCATGAGAATGCCGCGCTGGTGATCAACCAGTTCCTCGAAGTCTACAAAGATACGGGGTATGAGCCAAGAGTGTGGGATCCTTCCCGGGTCGCCATCATCTTCGATCACCGCGTTCCTGCCGAATCGCCGAAAACAGCCAGTAACCAGAAGAAGATACGGGAGTTTGTCGCGAAGCATGCGATCAGCAAGTTCCACGACATCCGCGGCGACGTGGGGGGGATTTGCCACCAGATTCTCCCGGAAAGCGGGTATGTCCGGCCGGGATACGTTGTGGTCGGCACGGATTCGCACACCACGAGTCACGGCGCGCTGGGAGCGTTTGCGTTCGGGATCGGCGCGACAGAGATGGCGAGTGCCTGGGCGCTGGGAACGGCGCTCAATGTCGAGGTCCCTCCCACAATCAAGGTCAGCGTTACGGGGAACTTCCCCGCTATGGTCGGTCCGAAAGACCTCGTCCTTCATCTCATCGGAAAAATCAGTGCCCAGGGGGCAAATTTCCGCGTCATCGAGTACCACGGCGAAACGGTGAAAACCATGCCGACCTCCGGCCGGCTGGTTATCTGCAACATGGCGGTCGAAGCCGGCGCAACCTCCGGTATCGTCCCGGCAGACGAGGAAACGGTGCGCTACCTGTGCGATGAGGCAGGCGTGACCGATCGTGTTGAGCTCGTGGTCCCGGATTCCGACGCGGTCTACGAGCAGGTTGTCAGCATCGATGTTTCTGTGCTCGAGCCGCAGATCGCCTGCCCACATACCGTGGACAACGTCAAGCCGATCAGCATCGTCCAGGGGAAAAAGGTCAACCAAGTGGTGATCGGGTCGTGCACGAACGGCCGTCTTGACGACCTGGAGATTGCGGCAGGCATCCTGCGGGGGAAGAAAGTGGCGAAGGAGACGCGCATGCTGGTCTTCCCGGCTTCGGGAAGAATCTATTCCCAGGCATTGGCCAAGGGACTCGTTGCAGACTTCATGAATGCCGGTGCGGTGGTGATGAACCCCGGATGCGGCCCGTGCCTCGGGGTGCACGAAGGTGCGCTGGGCGACGGTGAAGTTGCGCTTTCAACCACGAACCGGAATTTCAAGGGACGCATGGGCAACCCGAACTCAGAAGTCTATCTTTGCTCCCCTGCGGTTGCGGCAGCATCGGCGGTCACAGGCGTTATTACCGACCCGCGGAAAGGAGGGCTCCATTGACGGCCAAAGTTGTTCTAAAACTCGGCGACGATGTCTCCACCGACGTCATCTATCCCGGCCGGTTCATGGCTACGGTCCTCCCGACGGAAACCCCGCAATTTGCGTTTGCGGACCATCCCGAGTTCAATGCGAGACTGAAAGCGCAACAGGTGCCTCCTGGAAGCGTTCTGCTGGCGGGGAAGAACTTCGGTTGTGGATCATCCCGCGAGCAGGCGGTCTCCACTCTGAAGGGGTACGACCTGACGATTGTCGCCAAGGATTTTGCCCGGATCTTCCTGCAGAATTCGATCAACCTCGGGCTCCGTCTTGTGACGACCCCGGGGATCGAGGCATCGGAAGGGGACGAGCTGGAGATCGGAAGAGACTACGTCCTCAATACAAACAGCGGAAGAAGCTTTCCGGTCGTGCAGCTCCCGAAAGCCCGGCAGGCGATCACTGATGCTGGCGGATTGATTCCGTATACACGAAAGCGTTTGCTGGAAAAACTCAAGAGGGGCACGGCATAGTCATGGAAGCGAAGGATCAATCGAAGGTCCGCCAGAAGACGTTTACGTTCAAGACCGGTGCGGTCTGGACAGAAGAGACATCGGGGGTTTTGACGTCCGAAGGAAAACCGCCGATTCAGGTTTCGAATCCTCCGGAGTTCAGGGGGAAGGAAGGTCTGTGGACACCGGAGGATATGTTCGTCGCCTCCGTGGAAGTCTGCCATATGGCGACGTTTCTGGGATTTGCCCGAAAACGAAATCTCCCCGTCCTTTCATACAGGAGCCACTCAAACGGAGTCCTGGAATTCGTGGAGGGCGACTACCGGTTCACCCGGATCGTGATCTTTCCCACGATCATCGTGGCGGGTTCCTCCAGCGAGTCCGAGGTCCATGCCATCCTGCGCGAGGCGCAGGCGCATTGTCTGGTGGCGAATTCGATCGCCTCTATCGTAGAAGTGAACCCTACAATTGTGATGCAATAGGGCGCGGAGGCCGCCCTGCAGGTTTGCAATTCCCCCCAAAAGTCGGTATTCTTTGAACAGCATGTTCTCTGCAATTCCTGGTTGGAGGTGTTGATGGGCAGCCCGTTCTCTCAGGTTGATCTTGGCCTTCTTAAGAAGTACGACCGCCCCGGTCCGCGCTACACGAGTTATCCCACTGCCCCCCTTTTTCATAGTTCTTTTACGCCGGAAGAGTACCGGAAAGAGATCCTGGCGACCAATGCGCCCGCTTCCGCTTCCGATATTTCCCTGTATTTCCATTTTCCCTTCTGCGACACGCTCTGCTATTTTTGCGGATGCACCATGCTTGTCACTCGGGACCGACCCCGCATCGAAGAGTATCTCGGGTATCTGAAAAAGGAAATCGGCCTCGTCGCGCCGCATATGGCGAGCGGGAGGAAGGTCGTTCAGCTCCACTGGGGTGGAGGAACACCCACGCACCTCTTGCCCGACCAGATCCGGGATATTGCGGCCTTCATCCGTTCGTCATTCACGGTGGATCCCGACGCCGAGGTCAGTGTTGAAATCGACCCGCGGGAGTTGCAGCGGGAACACCTGGAAGCCCTCCGGGAGAGCGGGTTCAACCGGATGAGCATGGGCGTTCAGGATCTCGATCCCAAAGTCCAGGAGGCCGTCAACCGCGTCCAGCCCGAGGCGATGACGACCGAAGTCTACACGTGGGCACACGATCTCGGCTTCACCAGCATCAATATTGACCTGATTTACGGCCTCCCGTTCCAGACACTCCGGGGCTTCGAGCAAACGATACGAAAGGTGATCGACTACAGCCCTGACCGGATTGCCGTCTTCAACTACGCGCATGTCCCCTGGCTGAAGCCCCATCAGAAATTGATCCACCAGGAGGACCTGCCGACGCCCGAGCAGAAACTCGCCATTCTCAAAATGGCGATCGAGCTGTTCTGCTCTAATGGCTACGAGTACATCGGGATGGACCATTTCGCCAAACCCACGGACGAACTGGCGGTCGCGCAGAAGAAGAAAACCCTTTACAGGAATTTTCAGGGGTACTCCACGAAGGCGGACGCGGATCTGTACGGTTTTGGTATGTCATCGATCAGCCACTTCCAGACGATATACGCGCAGAATACGAAGAACCTCCCCGAGTACTATGGGAAGCTCGATGCCGGCGGTCTCGCGACACACGTGGGATACAGAATGACCGAGGATGATCGGCTCCGGAAGCACGTGATCATGCGCCTCATGTGCGACCTCGAGCTGGACAAGGCTTCTGTCGAAGAGAAATTCGGCATTGACTTCGACGACACCTTTGCCTCGTCCCTGGAATCCCTGCAGGCCTTTGCAGAAGACGGTCTCGTCGTCCTGGAGCCCGGGAAGATCTCCATTGTTGGCGTCGGCCGACTGCTTCTCCGGAATATCGCGATGTGTTTCGACGCGTACATTGACAGTATGACGAAAACGAAGCCGGTCTTTTCCCGGACGGTGTGAGGCAGGGACCGGCCGCCCCGGCGTCACCGTCGGGCGTCCTGGCATTGCCTGTTTTGTGTGCCCCCCTTTTCGGCGGCTGTCGGTTCGCCGAACGGGGTTCTTCCTGTTCTTCACATCCCGTTCCGCGCTTCAATCTCTCATCATGGGGAGTAGTCTTATGATCGGACTTCGCGTCCTCTGCTGTGCCCTGTCTATTCTCACCATTCCGCTTCTGACCCGGGCTTCGGTTTCCGCCCAGGAGAAACAGGAGCTGACGGTGGAGTGGATGTATAGCCCAGAGGCCGCGGAGGCCACCGCGACGGCATCGATCAAATGGCTCTCGAGCGGACAGGCACTTCTCTACGACCGACGCAAACCCCAGGTCGAGAGGACGCTGGAGATGCTCGATCCCGCAACCGGACAACGGACCCCACTGCGTGACCCGGCAAAGACCCTGAACAGCATGAAGGCGGTCCTGGGCGAAGAGGGCGGTCCAAAGTCGTTTCCGTTTCCATCGGAGATCGACCCCGGTGGAAAGCGAGGTCTCTACATGTTCGGTGGTGACATTTTCATCCTGGATCTGGCAACGGGAGCTTTTTCCCGGGTGACCGGGACGCCGGTGGAGGAAAGATGCGCCACACTCTCGCCGGACGGCGAAACGGTTTCTTTTGTACGCGGGAACAATCTCTTTGTGTACGACTTCCGCACGAAAGCGGAGCGCCAGCTTACCATGGACGGCTCTGACAGTCTGCTGAACGGCACGCTGAGCTGGGTCTACTGGGAAGAGGTTTTCGGACGACGGGACATCGGATACTGGTGGTCCGAAGATGCGCATGCCATTGCGTTCCTCCGGACGGACGAAAGTGGTGTGAGCATTGCCGAGTATCCCGACGTCAAGCCCTGGACGCCTCGTGTACTCCGGCAACGATATCCGAAGGTGGGGGAAAGGAATCCGGCGGTCCGTGCGGGAATCGTGGACCTGAGAACAGGGAAGACTACGTGGGTCGACCTGGAAGGACACTCATACGAGTATCTCCTCCGGGTCCTGTGGCTGCCGGACAGCAAACGGTTGGCCGTGGAGACCATGAACCGGCTCCAGACAGAAATCGACCTATTTCTGGTGGATGGGACGACCGGCAAGGGGACACCGGTACTCAAAGAGAAGGACGACGGCTGGGTCAACATCGTTGATGATCTTTACTTCCTGAATGACGGCCGGCACTTCATCTGGTCATCGGAACGGGATGGATTCAAGCACCTCTACCGGTACACCCTCGACGGCACCCTGGTGAATCAGATCACGAAAGGGAACTGGGCTACGCGCTCGGCAGGCGGCGGGCCGGCATGGGTCGACCAGGCGGTCACGGGAATTGACCAGAAAGATGGCTGGATCTATTTCACCGCGCTTGAAAAATCGTCCATCGAGCATCACCTCTACCGGGTCCGCATGAATGGCTCCGGGATGACGAGGATCACGAAGGAAGACGGCACACATAGCGTTACGTTCAGCCCGGATGCGAAATACTACTTCGATCGGTTCTCGACGGCGTCGATGGCTCCGACCCTACGCCTGCACCGGAGTGACGGCTCGATCGTGGCGGTAGTTGCCGCGCCGCGTACGGAAATTCTTGCGAAGTTTGACCTGCAGTACCCGGTATTCTTCACTATTCCGGCGCGGGACGGATTTCCCTTGCCTGCCCAGATCCTGAAGCCGAAGGATTTTGACGGCGCGAAAAAATATCCGGTGATCTTCTTCGTGTACGGGGGGCCGTCGGCCCCGCAGGTCTCGAATTCCTGGCAACGTGACGTCTACTGGGAGAATATTCTCGCTGCGAACGGATTCCTTGTCGCACGGTTTGACCCCAGGAGCGCGACGGCAATCAGCAAGAAGCTGGAGAACACCGTTGCCCGGAAACTCATGGCGGAGGTGGAACTCAACGATCTCGTTGACGCAGCGCAGTGGATGAAAAGGCAGTCGTACGTCGACTCGGCCCGGATCGGTGTCTGGGGCTGGAGCGGTGGCGGATCATACACCATGCTTGGGATGACGCGTTCAAAGGAGTTCAAGGCCGGTATTGCCGTTGCTGGCGTCACAGACTTCCGCTTCTACGACACCAAGTTCGGGGAGGCGATCATGAAAACCGAACGGGAAAACAAGGAAGGGCTCGAAGCGTCCTCGCTCCTGCGCTACGCGAAGGATTTGAGCGGAACGTTGATGATCGTCCACGGGACGTACGACGACAACGTCCATATCCAGAATGCCTGGGCATTTATCGATGAACTGATCAAGGCGAACAGGCGGTTCGAGCTGATGGCATATCCGATGCGGATGCACGGGATTACGGATGCGCCGGCACGGATTCATCTGTATAGTACAATGCTGGATTTCTGGAAGCGGAACCTTTGATCCCCACCGGGATCGAGTTGGGCCTTTACTGCAGATGAGCGTACGGAACTATACCGGATTCCTTGGCGTGCTTTTCGCCTCACTGGCGGTCGCCGCGTTGGCCCCAGCCCAGCGGCCCGCGTATGACCCTGCGATGCAGTCTCTTGCTGCGGAGTTCTTTGCGTGGCGCGCGGTGACGCAGCCCTCCGCGCCAGATGACATTCCGCGGATCGAACGGCCGAACGGCTGGACTCCCGATGTCTCGCCGGAGGCACTCGCGCAGACGAACATGGCATACGCCGGATTCCGCAAGCGCCTGGACGCACTCACGCGAGCGGGCTGGTCGCGGAGCGACAGCGTCGATTGGCTTCTCCTGCGCTCGGCGATCGAACGCGTACGCTGGGAACTCGAGATCCTTAGGCTCCCGGAACGGAATCCGGATTTCTATGTGCAGCAAACACTCGGGGCCGTGTATGAGCTGCTGGTTGTCAGCTCGCCCGTGACCGATGCCAGGATGGAAGAGATCGTGCGCAGGGTTCGGGCGATTCCCATGACTCTGACGCACGCGCGTGCAAACCTGAAAGATCCTGTCCTTCCGTTCGCGTCGATGGCGATTGACAACCTGTGGAACATCCGGGACAAGCTGGAACGGTTGGCTGCAGGACTGAAGCGGGAGTCCGCGTCGAGACAGCACGCCGCCATCGATCACGCGATTCGCGCCGCGGCGGGAGCTCTTGAGGAGTATGCGCGGTGGCTGCAGTCCCGGTTGTCTGCAATGAGACCGGCCTTCAGTCCCGGACGGGAAGCGTATCTCTCGTATCTGAAGAATGTCGCCCTGATCCCAATGACCCCCGAAGAGATGCTATCGCTCGGCCGGTCCGAACTCGATCGTGCCGTTGCGTTCGAGGCGATGGAGAAAAACCGCAACGCGGGAGTGGTTGAAGCGCCGGTGTTTGCTTCGCTGGAAGAGCAGATCCGGCAGACGGAAAAGGACGAAACCGGAATCCGTGAGTTCCTGGAAAGCCGGGACCTCTTGAGTGTCCCGGCATGGGTCAGGCACTACAGGGTCCGGTCGTTGCCGCTGGTCATGGCAGCGCTCCCGTCGATCGGCGAGGAAGATGACTTTACGTCATCATCGCGCCTGGCGGAGGATGGCGTCCGATATGTCCGCCCGCCGTCCCCGGATCTTCCGTTTTTCGCCCGGACGCTCGCACAGGATCCCCGTCCGATCATCATTCATGAGGGAGTGCCCGGTCATTACTTCCAGCTTGTGGTGTCCTGGGCGCACAAGGATCCAATCCGGCGACGGTTTTTTGACTCCGGGCCCAACGAAGGTTGGGGATTCTACGTGGAAGAGATGCTTCTGCAGGCGGGACTATTCGACCGGGACCGTCCGCAAACTCGCGAGGTTATCTACCGCTTCATGAAGTTGCGGGCGCTCCGGGTGGAGGTGGATGTCAGGCTTGCCACGGGTGAGATGACCATCGATCGCGCGGCGGAATACCTTGCGTCGACCGTTCCTATGGAACGCGGGAGTGCGATGGGGGAGGCTGCGTTCGTTGCATCGACCCCGGGACAGGCGATCAGCTACCAGATCGGGAAGCTTCAGATCCAGCGCTTGTTGAGGGATGCGCGCCTGCAGCAGGGGGAAGCCTTCCGACTCAGGGCGTTTCACGATGAGCTTGTTCGAAACGGGAATGTTCCCATTGCGCTGTTGCGCTGGGAATACCTTGGTTTGCGCGACGAAATCGACCTGCTCTGGTAATGCATGCGAGTCATCAGCAACGATCTGGCTGTCATTGGATGATCACACGTCTGAACAATTCGAGGGAGGAACCATGAATAGAAGAAAATTCTTCCGGCAAAGTCTGGGCGCTACGGCACTCGCCGGCTCGTACCTGGCCTTCGGGCGGTCCGCCAGGCTGTTTTCGATGCCCCTCGCTCCGGCGGGGTCGCTTCCCTATGACCTCGTTGCCGTCAGGGGGGGAGAAGCGGAAGTGATGTTCGACCGCGGGATCGAGGCCCTCGGTGGGATCAAGGCGTTTGTCAAAAAGGGGCAGAAGGTTGTTCTGAAGCCGAACATTGGCTGGGACGTATCGCCAGAGCGGGCAGGGAACACCAATCCGAAGCTGGTGGCGCGAATCATCAAGCATTGCCTCGATGCGGGGGCGAAGGAAGTCTATGTCTTCGACCATACCTGCGACAACTGGCAGAAATGCTACAAGAACAGCGGCATTGAAGACGCGGTCAAAGAGGCAGGGGGGAAGATCGCGCCCGGTCACAGTGAGAGCTACTATCAGGAGGTCACCGTCAAGGGCGGGAGCATGATCGTCAGGGCAAAGGAACACGAGCTGATTCTCGGATCCGACGTCTTCATCAACATCCCTGTCATGAAGAGTCACAGCTCATCGCGGATGACGATCGCGATGAAGAACCTGATGGGTGTCGTGTGGGACAGGGGCTTCTGGCATTCGAACGACCTCCACCTGTGCATAGCGGAATATGCGGGGTACCGGAAACCGGACCTGAACGTTGTCGACGCCTACGCTGTCATGAAACGGAACGGTCCGCGGGGTGTCTCGGTCGAGGACGTGGTCACGATGAAGGCGCAGCTGATTTCAACCGACATGGTGGCGGTGGACGCGGCTGCAGCGAAATTGTTCGGGTTGGATCCGGACAGCATCCGCCACATCCAGCTTGCCGCGGAGCGGGGAGTCGGAAGAAAAGACCTCGACAAGCTGAACATCAAACGCATCGCGCTCTGATCGCATGTCACTGCAACATTTGAAAAAGGTCCGCGTCATCGTTTCGGTCGCGGTTTTTGTCCTGATCTCGTTTCTCTTTCTCGACATCGGGAACATTATCCCCGCCGGGGTTACCTCGGCGGTCGTATCGTTTCAGCTTGTCCCCGCCCTCGCAAAGTCGCTGATGGGGCCGGGGATGTGGATGATCGGTCTCGCGGGTATTGTCCTTCTCACCGCTCTTTTCGGGAGGGTCTACTGTTCGAGCCTCTGTCCGCTCGGGACGCTTCAGGACTTGATCATCCGCCTTGCGCGGAAGCGAGACCGCCGGAGGCGGTTCAGATACAGCAAGCCGAAGTATGCCCTGCATTACAGTGTTCTTGGGGCGACGGCATTGCTGGCGCTTGGCGGGAGCATGGTGCTGTTGAACGTCCTGGAGCCGTTCAGTATTTTTGGCCGGATCCTGCAGGGGCTTGTTCGGCCGGCAGTGGTGGGTGTGAACAACGGAGCGGCCGGTATCCTGGGATGGTTCGGGCTGTATCATGTCTATCAGGTGCCACTGGGCGGGTTTGGGGTTGCGGTCGTGGCGGTTCCGCTGGTGTTCCTCGGTGTGCTCTTCTACATGTCGTACTATCACGGTCGATTCTTCTGCAATACGCTTTGCCCTGCGGGCGCGCTTCTGGGGCTGGTGTCCCGCTTCTCGCTGTTTAAAATCGTCATCGATGAATCGACGTGCAAGGACTGCGGTCTTTGCGCCAAGGTCTGCAAGGCGCGTTGCATTGATGCGGACAACCATGTCGTGGAGTTCAGCGCGTGTGTCAGTTGTTTCAACTGCATCGACTCCTGTCCGACCGTCGGGCTCAAGTATGAAGGGTTCCGGCGGGAGCGTCCAAAGACGTCCTCGGATCACGTCGACGGGAGCAGGCGGAACCTTCTCGCAGGTGCCATGGTATCGGCGATGTCTTTCGTGACGTCCCGGACCGACTCGGTTGTCTCCGTTCCGCCAGCGGAACGCCAGCGGTTTCCTGTCACGCCTCCGGGTTCGCGCGGATTGGAACACTTCACACAGCTGTGCACGGCGTGCCATCTGTGCGTCAGCACCTGTCCCACGCAGGTGTTGACACCCTCGCTGCTGGAATACGGGGTTGCCGGCATCTTCCAGCCGAAGATGGACTACTGGCTCAGCTACTGTAACTATGACTGCGTCCTTTGCAGCACGATCTGTCCGAGCGGTGCCATTCTTCCGATTGCTCTTCCGGACAAGAAGCTGGTGCAGCTCGGGAAAGCCCAGTTTGTCAAGGACGACTGCATCGTCATCACGAAGAAGACGGAATGCGGGGCCTGCTCGGAGCACTGTCCGACGAAAGCTGTTTACATGATTCCGCACGAAAAGCTGATGCTGCCGGAGGTGAACAACGAGATCTGCGTCGGGTGCGGCGCCTGCGAGCATTCCTGTCCGACGAAGCCGCGCAAGGCCATCTACGTTGAGTCGAACTTCGTCCATCTTCCTGCCAAGAAACCCCAGGTGAAGAAGCTCGAACAGCAGGAAGTTCAGACCGGCGAGTTTCCTTTCTGAGCGGAGTGCGCCCGTGCCTTGCCAGAGGGAGGAACGGCGAGTGGATTTCGTCGATACTTCGATTCCAGCCCATTTTTGACCTTTTCCCTCTTGTTTCATCGCATTGGCCCGCCTCAGATTTTTCCCTTGACAAAGCCTTCCATATTCGCTATACTTGCATTGTAAACGGTTACAATGCCAATATTCCTGCCACGATTTTCATGTAAGCGTTTACATTTCTCATCACCGTTTCCCCAGGTTCTTCGGCTTTGTGTATTTGACGCGAGCGACGCTCGTTGAGTATTGTGACGAGCGGGCTCTTTTCCGAACCAAGGGTATGACAACAATCAAAGACGTCGCGCGCGAGGCAGGAGTTTCCACTGCAACGGTGTCCCGGGTGTTCAACAACATTGGCCCTGTGGACAAAGACACGCAGCGGCACGTGCGACTCGTTGCGCGGAGGTTGAAGTATGTCCCCAATGCTCTTGGCCGTGGACTCAGCACGCAGCGGACGGACGCGATCGGTTTGCTCCTGCCGGATCTCTTTGGCGAGTTCTTCTCGGAAGTTTTACGCGGCAGCGATCAGACGGCGCAGCAATCCCGGTACCATCTTGTTGTCTCCAGTTCGCACAACAACAGGGAGGAGATCCGGGCGGCCCTGACAACCATGCGCGGGCGCGTCGATGGGCTCGTGATCATGTCGGCGCACATTGACGCGCAGACGCTCATTGAAACCCTCCCCCCGGCGCTTCCGGTTGTTCTCCTGAACTGCTATGTGGACTCAAGCGGTTTCGACATGCTGAATGTGGACAACTTCGGCGGCGCCTATGAGATGACAAAACATCTCCTCTCCCACGGGCATCAGCGGATCGCCATCATCAACGGGATAGAAGAAAACGTTGATGCAAGAGAACGCCTGCGCGGCTACGGTGTCGCAATGAGAGAAGCCGGCGCATCGGTCGATCCGGCGCTCCAGGTTCCCGGCCACTTCAGCGAAGCCGGCGGGTATGACGCGGCCAGGAGGCTTCTCTCCCGTTCACCCCGTCCGACGGCGATCTTCGCGAGTAACGATTCCATGGCGATCGGGGCCCTCAGCGCCCTTCGCGATCAAGGAGTCCAGATTCCGGAAGAGATGGCCCTCGCGGGTTTTGACGATGTGCCAATCGCGACCTACCTCACCCCAACGCTGACCTCCGTGCAGGTCGGGATTCATCACCTGGGTGTCCGGGCCGTTGAGACTTTGCTTCACGCTGTTGGCAACCGGAACGCGCACTGCAAGCAGCAGATCCTTCTTCCTACAAAGCTGAGTTTGCGCGAATCCTGCGGCTGTAAACCGAAAGACCAAATCCACTGACCATGATCATACAACAAGGGAGGTGATACAAGGCGGAACACCAGGTGTACGATTACGACGGCGATACGTTCCAAAACCGGGTTTGCACATGCATGCTCCACCGGTAGTACGAGGTGCTCTCTCGTTCATTCATCAATCAAAGGAGGTAGACGTCATGAAGACAAGACTACTCATGATGGCTTTATGTGTCGTGATGCTCTCGTCCCTGACTGCGTACGGGCAGATGATAAAACGTACCGACGCAATCTGGGCCCGCACGACGACATCGGCCATCACCCTCGACGGCAAACTCACGGAGGCCGACTGGGCGAAGGCGGAATCACTCAGGGTGCAGATGGGCAAGGATTCCGGCATCCCCGGCGGCGGCTGGGTTTGGGAAGACTCGCGGAGAAACAATACAGATCCGACCGATGCAACCTTCAAATTCCTCGTCAAGGGTGACTCGCTGTATGTCGCCGTCATCTGCAAAGACAAATCGGTGACGGGGGGAAACTTCAACCAGTTTGACGGTTTGCTGGGAAACATCCGCTACAAGCAGGCCACCGGCTTCCTGAAGACTCCGTTTCCGCAGGCACGGACCAATCAGGCTTGTGAGATCTTCTACGGATGGGTCACAGAACCCTGGGCGGCGGACTCTCTTGCCGGTCTTAAGAATGCCAAGCCAGGCTTCTTCGGCGATTTCGGCAGCCCGTACACCCAGGCGCGGCCCGACTCCCTGAAAGCGTTTTGGGATGCCGTGACCTATGTGCAGGGAACGTCGAACGATGATGCAACACCGGATACCGCATGGACAACGGAGTTGAAGTTCAATTTGAAGAAATTCAATTACGACGTCACGCAATCGGGCGGTGACATTGTCATGTGGAGCATGTCGGTGTATGATGCGGACTATCGATGGCCGGTGGACACGAATAAGGTTGCTGGAAATCGTGTGTGGCTACAGTGTCCCTGGGGCAATGCCAGTGCGTTCAATCATCTGCGCATCTTTGTACGGCCGGACGTGACACCTTCCTCCGGTGCGGCGCCCGTGGTCGGCCCGGATTATACGATTCCGGATGCCAAGAACTACGCCACGCCGACTCTGGACGGCAAATTGACCGAGCCGGCATGGAAGGATGCGCCCAGTTTGAAGATCAAGTACGGCGACGCAGCGATTCGAAACGCGTATGCGAATACCGCGAAATTCAGAAGCGGCCAGTTCCAGCCGACCGTAAACGGTGCTCAGAATGCCGTCGTCGATGCAAACCTGGCAAACGTGAAGTACTTCTTCAAGGGCGACACGCTGTATCTTGGTTTCGACGTCAACGACAAATTCGTGCAGGCGGTCAATGCTCTCGATCAATGGGATGGTTTCCGCGTGATTCTTTCGCAGCGGAACGCCCGCAACGGCGACTCAGTCTTGCAGAAGAGGCGTTTGACGTTCCGGGTCGATTCGGCCGGTGCCATAAAACGCGAAGAGGACCTCAGTCTCTCGGGCTGGGATTCCCTGAAGACCTCGGTGCAGGTGGCTCTTGCCCTGAAAGGGGGAACAACTGTTGATACGCTCGGCACGCAGGCAGATTCCGGCTACACGGCGGAGATGAAGATCAGTCTCCGCAATCTCGGGTATCCGGCAGGTCGCGGGGACGGCGTGCTGTTCATGAGTATCACGGCCTACGACGGTGATTCATTCTCGGGCGGCAGCTATGGCACGAGGACATGGTTCATGGCCGAAGGTGATTTCGACGACGGTATGGCCTGGTTCTATATGGATCCGGCGACTGTTCTCACGGACGTCGCAGGGGCCGGCACGGGGCTCCCGTCGGAATTTGCCCTCCTCGGCAACTATCCGAATCCGTTCAACCCGTCCACGATGATCAAGTTCCAGATCGCGCGGTCGAGTGAAGTGGCGTTCGAAGTGTACGACATGCTTGGCCGTCAGGTCGTGGCGAAGTCCCTCGGCGTGCGTCAGCCTGGCGAACATGCGGTACCGTTCAACGCCCTGGGCCTTGCTTCCGGGACGTATTTCTATCGCCTGAAGATGGTCACCAGCGGCGCCATCGTCACAGGCAAAATGATGTTGCTGAAGTAACGAAGCGTTTCCTTGCAGATCCCGGGGCCAGATCCCGGGGTCTGCAGGGATTCAGTATGCTGACTGTTGCCACGACAGAGGTCCTCCGCCCCGCGGAATATCTCCCAGGGCGGAGGGGCCTGTCCCTCGTTCCCAACATCGCGCTCGTCAACGTGCCGCACCTGCCGTATGAACAACAGCTTGCCTTTGTCGCACCGCCCGTCCGATCCTTCGGGGGCAAGGCCAGAATAGGGAATGGTCACCTTGTTACGGGAAGCACGATCATGAACTCATCCCCACGCACACCCGCCAGGAGTCTTGTCGCAATCATTATGTTGTTCGCGATGGGCTTGACAACCTCGGCGTTCGGCGGCACAACCGGCAAAATCTCCGGACGGGTCGTCGATCAGAAGAAGGAACCCCTGCCGAGCGCCAATGTCGTCATCGCCGGGACAACCCTTGGGGCTGTCACCGACCTGGAGGGGTACTACACCATCATCAATATTCCTCCCGGCAAGTACGACCTGCAGTTCCGACTCGTTGGCTTTCGATCCGCTACCACGAAAGGCGTTCAGGTCTCCGTGAACAACACGACGAAAATCGACGCCACGCTGGAGGACGAGTCCATCACTACCGACGCTGTGGTTGTGACCGCGCAGAGGCCGGTGGTTGACGTGGGACTCACGAGCACCGTGGCTACCGTCACGGATAATGATATCAGGGCGCTTCCGGTTCAGGAATTGCAGGACATCGTCAATCTGCAGGCCGGAGTCGTGGACGGGCACTTCCGCGGCGGACGCGATGGTGAAGTGCAGTTCCAGGTCAACGGCGTTTCGGTCAACAACGTGTACGACAATAAGTCGACGGTGCGCATTGACCGTTCCCTCATCCAGGAGGTGCAAGTCATCACGGGGACGTTTGACGCGGAATATGGTCAGGCGATGAGCGGTGTTGTGAACACGGTCCTCAAGACCGGCGGGGAGACGTTCCAGATGAACGCGGAAGTCTTCACGGGGGGTTTTCTCTACGGGGAGGGTGGGAAGCGCAATCTTGAGCATTCGTTCCGCCCGACGGCGATTCAGAACTACCAACTCAACCTGAGCGGCCCGACGGGTCTCCCGGAGACGTTTTTCCTCATCAGCGGCCGCAGGTACGTCTTCGATGACTACCTGTACGGTGAGCGCATGTTTGTTCCTATCGATACATCGAATTTTGAGAAGGTGATACCGTACGGCACGGGAGACGGCGCGGCCGTGGCCATGGGATACTCGAGGGAATGGTCGGGGCTTGCGAAGATCACCAACCGGTCGATCCCGACGATCGAAATCAGCTATCAGGCGCTGTTCAATATCATCGATGGGGCAAGACTCGACTTCGGGTGGCGCCTCAATCCCGACGGACGAAAACTACAGGAGACAAAATCCATCGTCCATGGAATCGACTGGACACACACGACCTCTCCCTTGACCTTCTATACCATCAGCCTGCGCCAGAACTACTTTAGCTATCACGACTGGGTGTACGATGACTTCTATGACACGCGCTATGATCTGGCGGGCGCGCCGAAGAGCTTCAACCAGTTGTATTACGGCGCGACGGTGCAGGGGGTGGATTTCGGACGTTACCAGCAGAAAACGAACACCTTCCTCGCAAAAGGTTCGGTGACCAGTCAGATCACGCGTGAACACCAGGTGAAACTGGGTGGGGAGGTGCAGGCTTCAAAAATGGAGTTTGGCGCCGCCGGAACACTGACGTACCAGGATGTCGGGGGCCGTCAGGCACTTGTCCGTTATGAAGACGCCCCGCCAGCGTATCCGGGAGTACAAACGTACTGGCCCGTTTCGGCGGCGGCCTTCGCGCACGACATGATCGAATGGAATGACCTGACTGTCCGTGCCGGCGTGCGGTTTGAATACTTCGACGGGCGTTCAACCGTCCCGAGTGATCCGGCAAATCCGGCCAACTCCATCCCCGGGGCCCCACCGTCGTATGCCAAGAGTACGACAAAAAAATACTCTGTTGCCCCGCGTTTTGGCCTTTCGTATCCCATCACGGAGCGCTCATCGCTGTTCTTCTCCTATGGCCACTTCTATCAACTCCCCAATCTCGGGGACATGTACACGAATGCCGACTACAGCAGGCTCAGCCTTTTGCAGGCGGGGGCATCTGACTACGGTGTGATGGGTAATCCGGACGTCGAACCCCAGAAGACGGTCCAGTACGAATTCGGCTACAAGAACGCGGTCACGGATTTCCTCGGCGTCAGCGTCAACCTCTTCTATAAAGATATCCGGGACCTGCTCGGCGTTGTGTTCGTCAACACCTACACGGGCGCGCAGTATTCGCGGCTGTCAAATATCGACTTTGGCAACGTGACCGGGGTTACATTCTCCCTCGACCAGCGCCGGCTCGGCCTGGTGAGCTCGACGATAGACTACACGTGGCAACTGGCACAGGGGAACTCCAGTAACCCCCAGGAGACGGCGAACCTTGCGCAGGCCGGGATCGATCCGCGGCCGCGACAGGTTCCGTTCAACTGGGATCAACGGCACACGCTCAACGTTACCTTGCAGGTCTCCCAGCCGGAAGACTACTCCATCAGCACCATCGTGCGGTTCGGCAGCGGACAGCCGTACACACCGTCCATCGGTTCCGGTTTCGGGTCGCAAATCGAAACCAATTCAGGTCGCAAGCCAAACGGACTGCTGGTCGATCTGCGCCTGGAGAAGTACTTCAAACTCGCAGGGTGGAATTTGAGCCTTTTCGCGAGAGTGTTCAATCTCTTCGACACGACCTTCTTCAACGGGTTCGTCTACACGAATACCGGAACCCCCGACTATTCGTTGACACCCTCCACGGATCGGAATTCGCTTGCCGATCCGACCCGCTATTATGCTCCACGCCGCATCGAATTCGGCGTATCCATGAATTCCATCTTGTGATTTGACCATGGAGAGTCTACCGATGAAAGGTCTACGAGTGCTGGTTCTTTCCCTGGCAATGGCAATCCCGCTCGCCCATCTCAGCGCGCAGGTTGTACCCAAGAACAAGCGGGGAACGTCGGACGCCGAGCGCAAGGGAACGCACGATGCGAACAATATCCGGTCGGAGTTCTGGAACTACGGCATGGTTGGCAACTATCCGCAGGATCCCATCAACGTCGACCTCACGACGTTTCACTCGATGGAAGTCCCGAGAGGATCCGGCGTCAATTACAGCGATGGGACCACACCGTTTGTTCTGGCAAAAATCAAGCAGACCGACGGCATTGAAGCGTACGTCATGGAGACGGGGTACCGGGAGCGGCAGGCGGTGCGGTCCAACGGTCAGGCCATGCGTTTTGAACCGCGGCCCGGATACTTTCAGGCGGATGTGACTGCCAACCGCGCCCTCTCGCCGGCGATAAGCAATGACCCGAGGACCTGGCCCGGCACCTGGCCGGACAGAGACCAGACGTGGGACGGAGCCTGGAACGGCTATTTTGGCAAACGTCCTGCGGCGGACCAGGAGAGTTTCACGGTCATGGATGACGACTACTATGACGCGTGGAAATACTTCCCTGACAGCAGAGACGGATCTCGCCGGGGGCTCGGCATGCGTGTTGAGGTGCGGGGGTTCCAGTGGGCGAATCCCCAATCTGGAAACGTCATTTTCTGGCATTATGACATCACCAATGAGGGAACAACGAATTATCCTGAGGCGGGAGAAAAGGAGAATATTATCTTCGGCCTGTATATGGATTCCGGAATCGGCGGCTCGTCGATTTCGTGCGACGGAATAGCGGAGTCCGACGACGACAATGCCTACTGGGATCGCTCCTACGCAGGATTGAACCTTGTCTACACGTGGGATGTGTACGGTCATGGAGCAGGGATCGGGACGAACTGCGCGCCCACGGGTTACCTCGGATATGCCTATCTCGAAACGCCAGGCAAGCCCTATGACGGCGCTGATAATGACGATGACGGGATTACGGACGAATCACGGTCTAACGGCCCGGGTGAGCTGCTTGTCGGTCAGGGTGCGATCAGCTCGTACGCCCGTTCCCACTACAACGTGGCCAAATTTGAGGCGTACTATGGGAAGATCGAAGATCGTCCGGCCTTCAAAGCCGGGCGGTGGTGGACCGGTGACGAAAACATGAACTGGACCACCGAGTACAATGATCTCGGCGCCGACGGCCTTCCCAAGACGCAGGACCTTGGAGAAGGAGACGGGATTGCCACGGACGGGGAACCGAATTTCGACAAAACGGATCCTGATGAGTCTGATCAAATCGGCCTTACCGGATTCAAGATGAACAGGATCGTCGCGGGGAAGGGGAATCCTTCGACGGAAGTTGACGGCATCGTGTTCTTCACGGACCCTCTCCGGTGGCCGCAGCGCCTGTACGAGAAGTTCTCTTCGCCGGTTGTCCCGGATCGGTTTGACAATGCCGTCGCGGCAAATTACAACATCGGTTTTGTGTTTGCGTCGGGACCCTTCACCCTCAAGTCGGAGACCAGAGAACGATTCAGCCTTGCACTCGCGTATGGCGCCGACCTCGGTGAGCTCCGTCGCACCGTGTCCGTTGTCCAGGCCATTTACAATGCGAACTATCAGTTTTCCGTGCCGCCTCCGGCTCCCACGGTGAAGGCGGAAGCGGGAGACCGCTACGTGCAGTTGACCTGGGACGACATTGCCGAAAATGCAACGAATCCCATCGTCGGCTACAATGCATTTGAAGGGTACCGCATCTACCGATCCACGGACCCGGATTTTCTGGATCCGAAAGTTGTTCTTACTGCCCGGGGAACGACCACCATCGGGAATGGAAAAACTGTTGCTCAGTTTGATCTGAAAGACGGACGCAGCGGGTTCACAGACCTCAACGTAGAAGGAGTTGCCTATTACCTTGGCAGCGAAACCGGGCTGACCCATTCCTGGCGGGACACGAGCGTGGCGAACGGGCAGGAGTACTTCTACGCGGTCTGCTCGTACGACTACGGTCCGGTTCTCTCCAGGGGGACGAGCCAGTTTACCTACTATCCGTCTGAGACTGCCATTGCGGTATCACGGACCCTTCGTGGTGGAACGATTCTTCCCAAGAATGTCGTTGCGGTCCGGCCGAACCCGAAAGTGCTCGGCTATACGCCGGCAGAAGTCACGTCCGCCACGCAGCTGGCCGGCGATGGTTTCGGGACCGTTGACGTGAAAATGGTCCATTCGTCGGAGGTGCCGGACAATCATCTTTTCAAGATCACGTTTAACAGCGACCCTGACAGTGTTCATGCGATCTCGTACACGCTGAAAGACAGCACGGCCGGCGCTGTCTTGTTTACGACTGGAAACGTGTTCGACGGGTCACTCACCGGTCAGGTGGGTTCCGGGGTGCTGCCCATCGTCTCCACGCCCCAGACGGTTCTGATCGATTCGGCGAGCGGGTTTGCGCCGGGAAGTGCGACGAACGCAACGCTTGACGTCCAGTACAAAATCGGTGCCCTGCCGATCAACTATAAGCGGGAGGGGTTCCCGGCAAATATTAGTATCAGGTTTTCGGACACAATCATTGATACATCAGCGTCGAACTTTCCAGCGTATGACGCGATCCCGGTCAAGTTCACCGTGATAGCACACGCAGCGGCGGGGGACAAGAAGCTCCCCTTCCTCTTCCTTGACCTTGATGGCGATCAGACCCTGAGCCATGTCGAGGGCGGCAGCCACGAGTCGATCCAGATATTGACGGGACCCTCCAGCATCCCGACCTCCACGCGTATCACCTGGACCGCCCAGATGAAGGGAGACAATGCGTCGACGATCAACCCGACGCGCGGCGATGTGTTTGAATTGAAACTGAAGAAGCCGTTCAGCACGGGTGATGTGTTCACGTTCAGATCGAAGGCGGAGGTGGTTGCCAGTGATAAGGCGACGCAGGCGTTCGAGGGTGCGCCGTATGTTGTGCCGAACCCGTACGTCGGGGCGGCGAGTTTTGAACCCAACCCGTATGGCGTGCAGGGTCGGGGCGATCGTCGCATAGAGTTCCGAAACCTTCCGCGGTATTGTACCATCCGCATCTTCACCGTGCGGGGTGAACTGGTGCAGACGCTGTATCAGGATGGCTCGACGAACGGGTTTATCCCCTGGAACCTGCGCTCGAAGGACAATCTCGATGTTGCGCCGGGCTTGTACGTCTATCATGTCGACGGGGGCGTTGCCGGGACGCAGATCGGCAAATTCGCCATCATTAAGTAAGCGAGGCGGCTTATGACGAAACGGATGCTGTTCGCTATCATGATGCTGGTGATGGGCGCAAGCTCAACCCTGGCGCAGTCGAAAACGGGAACGACCGTCGGTCAATTCCTCCTGATCGAACCGAGCGCCCGCATAACAGGAATGGGGAATGCCGGCTCGACCATGTATGGAGAGATCCAGGCGGCGTACTACAATCCGGCCGCCATCGGCTACTTCACAGGAAACGGCGTGCAGTTCACGCATAGTCTCTGGATTGCCGATATCACCTACGACTATCTCGGTGCGTCACTGCTCCTGGGTGACCTAGGAAATCTCTACGCCAGCGTCACCTCTCTGAATTCAGGCGAGATCGACGTCCGGACCGTGGAACAACCCCTCGGCACAGGCGAGCGCTACACGGTTTCCGACCTCGCGTTTGGACTGGGATTCGGACGCCGGATCTCTGACCGTTTCTCCGTCGGCATCCAGGCTCTCTACATCGGGGAAAATATTTGGCACAGCTCCATGACCGCGTTCTCACTGAATGTCGGGACCGTCTATCAGATCTCCCCCGATGGCCTCCGCATCGGAGCGAGCATTTCCAATTTTGGAACGCGCGCGAAGTACGATGGCCGTGACCTGCGCATCCAGTATGACCAAGATCCGAAGAAGTACGGGGATAACAGTGCCCTGCCGGCGGAATTGTTCACGAATGATTTCCCCCTCCCCATTCTCTTCCGCGTCGGCCTGGGCCTGCCGGTGACCATCGACGAAAACAACAAGCTCCACCTGGCCGTCGATGCGTTCCATCCGAGCGACAACACGGAGAGCGTCAGCTTCGGGGCGGAATGGATGTTTTTCGACATCTTCCAATTGCGGGGCGGGTACCAGAATCTCTTCCTGAAGGATTCCGAGGTGGGCTTGACCTTCGGGGCGGGCGTGCACTACAGGACAGAAAGCTTCTCGGTGGATGTGGACTATGGCTGGGCGGACCAGGGGCGCCTCGAGAAGACGCAGCGGTTTACGCTAGGCATTTCTTTCTAGGGGGACCATCAGAGTCGATGAAGAAGTTTGCCACTAAGTATGGTTCCTTCTCCGAGAACGGGAAAGAATATGTCATTGCGACGCCGAGAACACCGCGTCCGTGGATCAATGTCATCAGCAACGGCGATTACGGAATGACGGTCTCGCAGACCGGCAGCGGTTACAGCTGGCGCACTCATGCTCAGCTCAACCGCCTGACCCGCTGGGAGCAGGACCTTATCAAAGATGAGTGGGGGAAGTACATCTATCTCCGCGACGAAAAGGGGAATGTCTGGTCGGCGGGATGGAAACCGGTCTGCGCCGAGCCGGATGCCTACCGGTGCCGTCACGGACTCGGGTACACCATTCTCGAATCGAAGAACTTCGGCATCGAGACGGAACTCCTGATGTTCGTCCCCCGCGACGAACCAATGGAGATATGGCAGCTTACCCTCAGGAATCGGTCCCGGAAGACACGCACGGTGAGTCTGACGACGTATTTCGAATGGGGGCTGGGCCAGGCGCCGGACTGGCACCGCGAATTTCACAAATCGTTCATTGAAACAGAGTATGACTCGAAGGCGGGGGCGATCTTTGCGACCAAGCGGCTCTGGGAAGTGCCCACGGAACGGGGGCACTGGAACACCAACTGGCCCTTCGTTGCCTTCCACGCTTCGAGCATGAAGCCTTCCTCGTACGACACCGACAAGGAATCATTCCTCGGCATGTACGGCAACCAGGCGATGCCCGCCTCCGTCGGGGAGAAACAACTCGCGAAGCGGAAAGGCAATTGGCTGGACCCGTGTGCGAGTTTGCGGAACGGGATCAGACTCAAGCCGAACCAGGAGGCGACCGTCATCTACACGCTCGGCTGCGGAGACTCCAGGCCGCATGCAGCGGATCTCGCGGCGCGCTACCGCTCCAAGGACGCCGTGCAGGCAGCCTTCAGCAAGGTGTCGGAACATTGGGCGATGCTGCTTGATACGGTGCACGTTACCACGCCCGACGATGCCATGGATCTGATGGAAAACACCTGGCTGAAATACCAGGCGATCTCCGGGCGCATATGGGGGAGGACGGCCTACTATCAGACGGGCGGAGCATACGGCTTCCGCGACCAGCTGCAGGACAGCCAGCTCTGGCTGCCGATCGACCCCGGGCGGACGAAGCAGCAGCTGCTCCTGCATGCCCGTCACCAGTTCTCCGACGGTACGGTGTACCACTGGTGGCATCCGATGTCCGAGATCGGACTCCGGAATGACATCTCGGACAACCTGCTCTGGTTGCCGTTCGTGACGAACGCCTATCTGCAGGAGACCGCGGATTTTTCGATCCTTGACCTCGCGGAACCGTTTGTTGACGTGGCGCACCCCGCGTCGATGTACGACCACTGCACACGCGCGATAGAGAAAGCCCTCGGGCGCTTCAGCCAACGCGGTCTCCCCCTTATCGGCGCAGGCGACTGGAACGACGGATTGAGTGCCGTCGGGCTCGACATGAAAGGCGAGTCCATCTGGCTCGGGCATTTCATTCACCGCATCTTGCATGACTTTGCCGACGTGGCCCGCAGGCGCAATGACATTGAGAGGTCGGAACGATACCGTGCACACGCCCATACCCTGCGCGAGAAGCTGAATACCCTGGCCTGGGACGGTGAGTACTACTACGGCGCCACACTGGACTCGGGCGGGAAACTTGGAAGCAAGGAAAATGAGGAAGGGAGTGTATGGCTCAACCCGCAAACCTGGGCCATCATCGGGCAGGTTTCCGATCGCGACCGCTCAGAGCAGGTGTTCGATGTGGTGGAGAAGAAGCTGGAGTTTGAGATCGGACCGTTGCTCCTGTATCCCGCGTACAGAACGCCCGACAAGTATGTCGGGTACCTGACGCGCTACAGCCCCGGGATGAGAGAGAACGGCGGCGTGTACACACACGCCGCGACGTGGGCGGTGATTGCCGCAGCGATGCTCGGTCGGGGAGCGAGCGCGCACCGCCTCTATACAAAGATCAACCCCGTTCACCGCGGCAAGAAGGCGGATGTCTACTGCGCCGAGCCGTACGTCACCCCGGGGAATATTGAAGGGCCGGATTCCGCGTTCTTCGGACGCGGAGGGTGGACGTGGTACAGCGGATCGGCGGCATGGCTCTTCAAGGTCGGTCTGGAATGGATCCTCGGTATACGCCCTACCGTGGAGGGCTTGCTGGTCGATCCCTGTATTCCGTCGATGTGGAAGGGATACAGAGTGAAGCGTACGTTCCGAGGTGCCGTCTACAACATCGAGGTCAGGAACCCGGAGCGCGTTGAGTGTGGCGTGAAGGAGGTATGGGTGGACGGGAGAGTCCTCGGCGCGGCGATGGGCCCACGTAGAACCACTCTCCCCCTGTTTCAGCCGGAAACGGCTCATGATGTTGTGGTCGTGCTCGGCAAGACGGAATCCCCGTCCTGATTCCTGCTGTCGATGCTGCCGGCGATGATTGCAGGGACCGCTGCTTCAGGAAGTCTCCCTTTGAAAGGTGCATGCTGATGCGACGCAAGTTTCCGTGCATTGTTCTTGCTCTCCTTGTTGGTGCAAACGCCCGCGGCCAAATTTCCACACCCGCACTGCTCGATACCATCCAGCATACGGCCTTCAACTTCTTCTGGAATGAAGCCAATCCCTCGAACGGGCTCGTCAAGGACCGAAGCACATCCGGGTCGCCTTCCAGTATCGCTTCGGTCGGATTCGGCCTCAGCGCGATTTGCATCGGGGTCGACCACGGCTGGGTCTCACGTCCCGCCGCACGCGACCGTGTCCTGCGAACGCTTCAGACCTTCTGGCAGGGGCCGCAGGGGAGCGGGGCGGGCACTATCGGCAACTACGGCTTGTTCTACCATTTTCTGGATATGAGCACGGCGACCCGTACCTGGGACAGCGAGCTTTCCACCATCGACACGGGTCTGCTGCTCGCGGGCATCATCGATGCAAAGCAGTATTTCAGCGGCACGGAAGTGGTCGAGACGGCGATCCGTGCCTACGCCGATTCAATCTACCTGCGGATGAACTGGGACCTGATGCGGAATTTCAACTCCGGGATTCTGATGGGGTGGAAGCCCGGCACAGGATTCAAAGGATTCGGCCAATGGATAGGATACAACGAAGCCTCGATCATGTATATCCTTGCCATGGGTTCACCGACCTATCCCGTGGATTTCGAGGGGTGGCGCACCTGGACGATGGGTTATCAGTGGGTCAACTACTACGGCTTCTATCATGTCGGTTTCCCGCCCCTCTTCGGGCATCAATATTCCCACTGCTGGATTGACTACCGGTCCATCAGCGATGAGTATATGCGGACCCAGGGAATCACCTATTTCGAAAACTCCCGCCGGGCGACGCTCGCGCAGAGGGCGTACGCAATCGCCAATCCTTTGGGCCACAAAGGATATAGCGACTCCCTCTGGGGCATAACGGCCAGCGACACGCCAACGGGATACCGCGCCCGGGGCGCTCCTCCCGCAGAAAATGACGACGGCACCATTACGCCGACGGCGCCGATCAGCTCCATTCCGTTCGCCCCCGACGCGGTGATCCCGGTGATGCGCAATATGTGGAACAACTACCGCGGGCAGCTCTGGACCCCGTACGGCT